>Ga0190275_10000318_pt1 | contig 45488 bp, 35 predicted proteins | sample Popmic550T_FD_133745 | JGI IMG/M metagenome (GOLD analysis project Ga0190275, IMG submission 133745) | Populus adjacent soil microbial communities from riparian zone of Yellowstone River, Montana, USA - 550 T | ecosystem: Environmental > Terrestrial > Soil > Riparian zone > Trees stand | place... | reverse complement strand
GGGCTTGAAGAAGCTAGTGAAGTTTGCATACTCCCTTCAACCGTCTGAAGTCTATGAGGATAGTCTATCTTAATCATAATATGGTTCTTCCGTAGTTTAAAGGAAATGAAGCAGAGCCAGACGAAGAAGGAGATAGCGCACCAAGATACAGCTAGGAAAGAGGTTAATAAACGGTTAACTTGCAGACTTTTGTGTTAATACGGAAATCTTCTTTGTCGGTACGATTGGGAAGGCTTCTTTGCCATTTCGACAATCTGCTGGCCTGGGTGCAGCACAGATTAAACTGCATCCTAGTCGGTGAGACTTCTTTGCTGCGATTTCAAGAACATATCGACACGCCTAGAGTTGGAACGACCTCTTTGCCGTATCCATAAGTCTATCGCATGTGCACACCCTGAAAATCGCTTATCAGAATAGCTAGCTAATATGGCAAGGATATGCTAATGGGTTACGTTCCAATCCAACGGGCACTAAGGTCGCTAAAACGTTACATCTTCTGTGTGCCCATACTATAGTTTCACCAAGATATGCTAGCCATGGGGTTATCAAAGCTGTTAGCTTTTTCTTAATGGCCGCGATTTATTGTTAGTACTTCTCCATTGGCATGCGGCCTGTTAGCATATTTGTTCCAGATTAGGCGGTATCCAGGGCATCGCCGGAGTACAGTACGGGTTATAAAATGAGCGGTTGAAGTCGCAAGGAAATCCCGCCAACCACCCGTATACACATCTATTTGTGTTGGTTGATAATGTACTCGAGAGCTTGCAGCCGCTTCTCCGATATATTCAACTTGTCCAAGACTGTGTGCTCCAGGGGGTTCTTGAACGGACACTTATGCGCCGGTACTTTCTGCCCCGGGCGGTACGCTCCTGGATCTGCCATAGCTCCTGAGTTGCAGCTGTCGTACACGATCTGCGGATGCGCGTACTTCTTCTCCATCCTAACGCTATCTGGCGCTGCTGTGCATAGGTGCACCGTGCACGCCTCCTCCTCTTCCGTTACTCTTCCGTCCCCTGCCAGCACCAGCATCATCAGAGAATTCGTCAGCGTCCCGCAGGTCGGCGATATATAGAACACTTCTTTGGAAAAGATTCCGTTGTGCGCCTTTCTTGTGAGCTTCAGGTCTTGCCCCATCGCGTCGAACTCTTCTTTCACCGTCCTTCTTCCAAAAGACCCCTTATCGCGCTTTTCTGTCGCGCTATCGGCCCCATCCGGCTTATCTGCCTCGTCCTCTGCATCCGCTCCGTGCACCTCTCCATTTCTGTCGCGTTTCTCTCTCACCTCCCTAATGTATCCCACGAGCGCGCTGTTCAGGCTCTTAAACAGCCTGAAGTTCACCTTTTCAAGCAAGTACGCGTAGTATTCCGCGTTCTGCACTATTATCGTGTAGTTTATTCCGAGCACGTCTTCTCCGTCTCCCAGCGGGTACGCCTCCCTCCACGTTACTTCGTGTCCGTCGACATCCGTGCTGTAGAATATCCCCGAGTTTGTCAAAAACGTTCTGCAGCTTCTTCCGCTGTACAGCACATACACGTAGAACATCGTTAGCTCCGTTCTGATCTTTCTGAGAAGGTCTGTCTCCAGCCTGTCGTAGAGCTTTTTCGAATACCGGATCATTCTTTCCGTCAAAATAAGACACGTCACGCACTCCCCAAGGTCTTCGTAAATGTCTCCAAAGGCCGGGTACTTTTCCAGAAGTATTTTCGAAAAGTCCGTTCTGTCGTCCTTTAGCTCTTTGATCCTGTACTCTCTTCCTGTTTTTGCGTACGTGTCTCTTTTTCTCTTATTCTCCTCCTTCAGAAGCGCCTTCTGGTGCGCCTCAGACTCTCGTATTCTGTGGATGTCGCTTACCTTGTACTGTATTCTGTCTTTTTTGGTCGTCAGAAGATCTCTTGGCGGTTTGTGCGGGTGGGCGTCTGCCAGAATGCAGAGCCTGTCGAACTCTTCCGACCCAACTCCCAGGCACTCGAGCGCCTCTTCTCTGGTCACGTATGTTCTTTTCAAGACAGCATTCGTATAGTACCTCCCCATGCAAAACTTTTCATGGAGTACTTCAAGAGACTAAATATGGAAGAGGTGCTGGGGCTCTACGGGAGCGAAAAAGACGCTGCGGTAGAAAACATCGTCGGAAACATCTCGAAGTCCGTTGACGCAATCCTCAAAACGAACGAGACGTCGAAAAAGCTTGAGGAGCTTGTTCCGCATCTGAACGCCGCGTCGCTTTGCGCTATTTTGAGCGCGTTTAAGCTTGAGGACGTGTTCAACACAAAAACATCGTTTTTCGTTGAGAAACTGGTCTGCAGAGTTAAGGAGCTGGGAATGGAGGCGTTCGGAAGTAGCCAGACGCCTGTTCAGGAGTTCCTGGACACAGTGGAGACCGGCATCCTCGTGAACCCGCGAAAGGCGCTGAAGAGCAAAGGCACAAACCACGTGATCAGAGAGGTTCTTTACATACGGAGCTGTGGAAGGGTGGCAGAGGCGATTAAAAGCATGGAAATAGAGTACTTCCTGGAAGACGCGACCAGGACCGCGACGTATAACGTGTATTTGACGGTTGCCGATGCGGCGGAGAAGAGAAGAATCGTAAAGTATCTTGCAGGCACGCTTACCTCCGAAATGCTTAAGGGGCACCTCTCTTACCTGTACCAGACAGCGTGCAGACACGCAGAGATAGAAGACCTGGATAGGATGTTCGACAGGATAAAAGAAGCACTCCCGGAGCTGGCAAGCAGCCCTATGGGAAACTATTTTGTGCAGGACCTGGTTGAGACGTACAGGGTTTCGAAGATATTTCCGGTGCTGAGGCCTGTTATCCACACGCTGAAAACGAACAGCAACGTGCTGTTCTCTTTGTGCAGGAGAGCGTGCGCAAAGAACATGCCGCACGCCGTGGAGTATATGATAGAGCACGCGTACATGGCCGACTCTTTGATGAAAAGACTGATATTTAACGAAGGAGGCGGGTTCGACTCGAAAACACACAAGCTTGCTCTTTCTCTTCTCTCGCTTCGAACGAAGTATCTTCAGAGGTTCCAGCTGGAGTGCATCTCTTTATACGAGAAGCACTGGCTGTTTAGCAAAATTGGCCAGAAAATCGTAAAGGCGGTGCTGCTGAGCGGCGTGGACAGAGACATCCTCAGGGTGTTCACCAGCACAATGGAAAAAGAGATCCAGGGGCTGAGAAAAGCGAAAGGAGGGGAAGAGATGCTTTCGGTGCTTGGAAAGGTTGGGGGCTCTTACCTTCGCAGAAAAATCAGAGGCGTATCAGACGGGCCTTTGTGAAGTAGCTATTTGTGCGGAGGACAGGTGGGTAGGTGGGAGGAACTGGTTGGTGATCTGGGTTGTGCTAGTGGGGCCCTATCCTTCGCACCAGCGGATGTTCTGCCTGTTGTTTTCCCAGCCGCGTGTTCATTGAAGGCCACACTTTGGGAAGGATCCTGCAAAAAGTTTCAATGTATCCTGGTAACGCTAAACAGCCCACGCCTGTCTGCCATATCCTCAGAGATATTTTCCGTTTATTAAAATATTCACTGTGTGCTCTAACTAATGCTGCGGTCGTAAGCTCGATTTCAAGCGGGTGGTGCCAATCTTCGACTACATACAAGCCCAAGACCTACGAGGCCGCTCGAGCGCTCTGCGCTCATCCAAAGAGAAGTTCGTAAAGGATGAGGACGATGTTCAGAAAGATAAGGGGGATTCTGCAAAGCGTTCTGATTGTTTCGTACAGGTCCGATGTGTGCCTGAGAAAGGGGCGGCGGCTGTCTTTCTTGATCTGGAGATTCGCTAGAAACCTGTCTCTGTTAAGGATGCAGATCGCGTTCCCGAGCATACCGAAGGCGTAAACGAGGCAAAACATTCCGGAGAACAGCATGGAAAATAAAAAAAACCACATTGGCGCTCTTATGTTTTCTCTCTGCCGGCTGCCACGGCCTGCTACTTCGCTCTCTGTTACCGATACGTGCACGCGTGCTGTGCCATGGGTTATCGCGCTTATCAAGCGTGGAAAAGGTAGGCTAGGGAGCGGTCCAGTCTGCCTGACCTGCTAGAGATGACATGTTTGGTGTTGTTTATTGCGCTATTGGAGATGAGGCGTTGTGCAAGTATCGAAAGATGGGCTGGGGGTTCTTCTCAGCTGTCTATATTGCCCAACCATGTGGCTTGCCAAATAGTAACGGATTTAATGTGGATTCAAGTTTTTATCTGTTGGGAGGGCATATTTAAGTGGATAGCGTGTTGGAAGTAGGGCATTTAAATGGATAATTATCGGTTGTACTAGACATGGGCCGTTGAGAGTGTAACTCTGCGCTTACAATAAACATCTTTTTGTCTTTCATAGGAGTCTATACAACCATCATATCGTGTTGGGATTGAGCTGCGGTGCGGTACATTTCGATGTACGTGGCGTTCTCTTCTCTGCTATCCTACATCCACACGTTGGACGTCTATCCCCCCTACTGTGCTGTATCTGATACTTGGCATTCTCTGCTATGTTCGCAGATGGTTCTCTATTCTGCTTCTCAATGTCTTTTTTCAATAAAATGGCCCTCTTGAGACTGTCGCGACCTGCCGCTATTGTTTGAAAAATGCTCGGTAACATTTTTTTAAAAAGTACGGACACCTTTTGGATATTTCGAAAGCTCTGCAGAGGAGAGAGGCAGAAATGGTAGCTATAAAGTTGTTTATTGAGTGTGGGGTGTGGAGGTGGGGTGGTGGATGGAGGTAGGGTAGTAGTGGCAGGTTGGTAAGGAGATGGAGGTAGGGTGGAAGAGTGTGGAGGTGAGGGTAAAGCTAGGGTAGCAGAGTGTGGAGGTAGAGTGTGGAGGTTGGGTGTCCAAGATAAAAATGGAAAATGAATAGTGCCAAGCTATGCGTACCATCCATAGCGCTCTTGTCATCCCTACCATCCTTATCATCCCTAACATTTATTCCCATCAATATCCCCCATCCACCCTATCCACCCACCATCCTACCCTCAATAATCCTCTCCCTTCGACATCACCTCTATTCCCGACGAGTTGATGTAAAGCGTGTGTTCGAACTGTGCAACATAGCTCCCCGGCACGTCAAACAGAGGCGGATACTGCTCGACCGCGCCCTGCTTCACCAGATGCGCAAGGTACGCGTCCGGGCTTTTGACCTCCGGCCCGATGTACCGCTTGCAGAACGGAAGCGTTGAAAACGTCCTGTTGAGGTACTCGAGCAGGCTTCTTCCGCCCTCCAGCGAGCTGCGCGCGTTTTTGTTCACCAGCGCGTAGTGCGAGCAGTCGCCTTGCTCTCTTACGTACCCGTTTCCCGTCGTTGCGAACGTCTCAATCGCGTAGAACTCCCCTTCCACCATCCTGTCCCTGTTTCCCGATCTTTTCGTGATGGGCACGTACTTTCCTCCGTGTATTTTGTACTGCTCTATCGTGTGCCCGTTCAGGTTCAGCACGGGACGCACTCCGCAGGTCTTTCCGTCGATCACCACCTCGTAGCTTCTGATCACTTCCTCCGCCTTCTCTCCTATGTCTTTCAGAGGCGTGTCCGGCCCTGCGATTTTCAGGCACTCGTACACAGAGTCTCTTGCCGCAAGCAGAAGGTTCGCGTACTCCGGCTTGAACGCAACGGTGAACGCAGAGTCGACGATGTGCCCGTCGAGGTGCGTGCCGATGTCGATTTTCAGCACGTCGTTCTCCTGCAGCACCCGGTCGGCGGTCTTCGGGTTCGGAGTGTCGTGCGCAGCGCACGCATTCAGAGAAAGCCCCGTTGGAAATCCTATTCCGCCGTTGTATCCGACGCCAATCAGCGTTCTGGTGCAGTTTTCGATGTGCTCGCCTATTTCTCTAAGCGTCATGCCCGGCTGGATGATGTTCTGGATGGAGAGTCTTGCTCTTCTGTGCGCCTCTCCGGCTATTCTTGCCGCCTCAAGCTTTGAAAGCGCCGAAGACCCGGCAGAGTATCCTGCAGGCACCAGAGAGACGACGGGCAGCGCAGAGACTTCGTTTACCACTTGGAGTTTCATTTTGTTTTGCGACATGCACAGAAAAGATTTAAACTATTTGAGGCGCAGCCTGGGCGCAGTTCGAAGAGCAGATAACAGGCCCTGTGTAAAAAGAGTGCGGGAGTCTAAGAAAGGATAGATCTTAGTAGGATAATGGTAGCGGGATGGCCGGGGAAGCTAAGCTGATGAAAAAGTCAGCAAACCTGGTTTTATTTGTGAAGTAGAGGCGTTGGGCCTGAGATTTCGCGGACGCTTTTGAGTACGCTGTGGAAATTCTTGTTGTCCGAGGTGGACGAGAGCCTAGGCATTGGATCAGCGTAAGGGAAGCTCAAGAGGCGGAGGCGAGATACCCGGAAGATCTTGATAAATGAACGTATCTTAAAAAGGCAAGTATGCGAGGTAGGGGGTAAGGGCGGAGATGCTAACAATGCGCCATCCGCAGCATTATCGGCACGTGTAACTGCCAAAGATTCTTGCCGATCGGATCCCGCACCTGGTCAAAGACGCTCTTTCCATGCTAACAGAGTCACCGGATGGGACGTGGTGGAAATCTAATCAGTAAACGGACCTTTAAAAAACATACCTCATCTACTCTGCCAATCGCCTACCCATCCTGCCCATCCTACTCCAAGTCCGCTATCTTCTCATCCTCCTTGTGGATATACTGAAACTCCTCTTTGTGTTTTTCTATCGTTTCACACCATGTCGCAAACAGCTGCACGTTCTCCTCCGTGCACACCACAGGATACAGCTTCTCTTTTTTGTACCCTTCGCTCCCTTCGTTTTCGATGTTTCCGTGCGTTTTTCCGAATCTCTCATTGTAGTTTGGAAAGACCCCGTGTGAAAGGATCAGAAGGGCCCCTGGTGCCTTTGGCACGTTCCTTTTCTCCTTTTTAAACGCCTTCTCCACCAGCTCCTCTGCCTGCTTCTCGTCTCCTATCTCTCGCGCGAGCAGCACCGCAAACCCAATCATTTTCCGTATTTGGTGTATCATAAAGCTTTGCCCGTGTATCGTTGCTCTGCTCCACTCTCTTCCGCACACTTCCATCCTCTCCACCTCCACATACTTGATAAATCTTTTCGGCCCCTTCTCCTGCGCGGCTACTGTGAAGTTATGGAAGTCGTGCGTGCCCACCATCTTCTGTAACGACTTTTTGAATATTCTGTGTCTTTTCTCGCTCTCTTCGCAGACATCCGCTTCCCCTTCTCTTCTATCATCTCTGATCTCATCTCTGCTACCACCTCTCCTCTTATCACTTCTCCCATCGCTTCCCTGGTTCTCTTTAACACAAACGCTCTGCGGCACAAAATACTCGTAAACTCTTGACTCGCACCTGTTTTTTGCGTCAAACCCCTTTGTCACCGTTAGTATCCGATGCAGCGTGATTTCGTGTTCTAAAAGGCGTTCTCTTAGGGCGCTCTCAAGGCCCTCTACACTCCGCCCGTCTCCAACCTCCACTCTGACAGAAACCACCATCATCGCCGCATGCACGCCTTTATCTGTTCTCGAGGACCTCTGCAGCCCAACTTTCGAATAGTCCTCCGTGTTCTGCTCCTTGAAATACCCAAGCCGCCCTATTTCCTTGCAGAGCACTTTTTCAACCGTTTCCTCTTCTCCGTTGATCTGACTCCCTTTGTACCTCGTTCCGATGTATCCGATCACAAGCGCAATCCTCTTCTTCCCCATTGAAAATTTTTACTCCAGCTTCGTTATTCTTATCCTTTTTTCGTTCTCTTCCCCTTCGCAGGCCTCCTCCGCTTCGCACGTCTCCTCGACCCTATAGGCGTCTTCGCCTACCATATACACAACGCTCCCGTTCAAATTAACTCGCGGGTTGTCCTGGTGGCTGATCTTATGGAGAAACGGCTCCTCGCACTCCAAAACAACCTTTCCCTTCACCTCCGTAACTCTGCCTCTGAAATACATCTCGATCTTCTCCGGCGTTTCGAACACTCTATGGACGTGCTGCGTGTTTGCTATTTCCACAGACACGCGCGTGTTTCCAGCAGCTACTCTCTCTTCTCTAACTATGCGGATTCTTTTGCTTTCCTTGCGCGCCGCTGAGTATTTTTCGGGCAGGTAGATCTTCGCAGCCCACGGGATCTTCAGAACATCCTCGAGGCTCCCGAAGAACTTCATCGAATACTCCTCCAGGCTCACCGACGGAAGCTTCGAGAAGAACACCGCATGGTCTATTTTATCGCACATAATTATGCACTGATCTGCGCGGTCTATGTTTAGAAGATGCGGAAGCGGCTTTTGGCTCAGGCGAGACGCTCCCGATAGGATCGCGCTCTGCCCGCCCGCTAGTCTCTGCGCTAAGAACTTCCTTTGGCCCTCGCATATTTGCACAAGCTGTCCAAATCCAGAAGAGCACACGTATATCTGCCGCTCCCTCACTATATTAAGAAGATGGAGCGCTATTTCAACAGAGTGGCTCATGGTATCCAAGATAACGGCAATGTGCGGGGATTTTCCTTTTGATAGCTCGACTACTGCGTTTGAAAACGCTTTGAGCCCGTGTTCTCCGTGCTCGTGGAGGCGGTTTACCACCAGAGGCATCTTTTCTGAGTACGCTTTCAGCTCGAGAGATAGAGAAGAGACGCCCGGGGTGCCGTAGGTATACGCTAGAACGGCCCTGCCGCCCATGCTGATGACGTACATGGGCCATCCTAAAAACGTGCCTGCAGGGTGCGGCGATACAGAAAACCTTGTGAAAGAGACCTCCTGGAAGAACGTGATGATCCTTATCCTGTTCGATACCCTCCGGTACTCGTTTATCTCAAAAGTACGGACGCCTTTTTCCTCTTCGGCGTTTTCGTTTTCTCCAGCGTCCCGAACAGGGCCTAGGCTGGCATAGTGCTTGAGCCTCTCCTTCATCTGAAAATAGACCATTTCTGTCGTGTATATCGGCGCGCTGCTCTTTACGAAAAAGACGCTTAGAGAAAGACTGTTAGTTATGAAAATCGCTGAGATATTTCGCGGATACCTGCTTTGGACCTTTATCTCAACGTATTTTTTGGCCTTCGAGGTTGTTCTTAAATCCAAACGGTCTGCGAGCACTTTGGACGGCGGATCGAAAAGAACCTTCTTCCTTCCCTCCTCGAACACGTGCCCTCCTTCTCCCCAAGCAGAGGCTCCCTGTACTCCCATTTTTTGAAAATTTTCTCTGCTTTTGGCTGGTAATTGGCGGGTAGGATCGGGTGGAGTAGGATGTGGTGGGTAGGATGGGGTGGTAGATTGAATTTGGATGTATGTAGCAATGGTGTATATGGTCTGTTCGTATCTACGTGGAAATGGGGTAGACGGGCAATAGCACGCAATTGGCAATACAATATATCCATTACGCAACTGACAATACAACATACCCATTATGCAACTGGCGATGCGATATATCTGTAAACCCCATAACATAAGCCATACAGATGTTTACTAAAAACTATCCACTTAACTACCCCACGATCCACATAACCATTCCAACCTATCATACCTATCCCACTTATTCTACCCATACCACCTCTCCCACCCATCCTACCCACATAAATATCATGGCCGACGCTTTTTATGAAATATTTTCTTAGTTCCGACGTGCAGCTCCTACAAGATGGGTTGGATGGAATAAAAGAAGAGCAGGAGAAGAGCCCTTCCCTAACGGTTGGGATACAGGTGCAAAAGAATAACGTAAAAGAAGGAAACCGCTTGAGAAATCTCCTGCGGGACACGAAAGACGCAGTGGTGCTCGCAGACTCGGACAGGTGCTGCGTGGACTGGGTTGCTGTGCTGCACTCGAAAAGCCGCTTACTTCTCAAGGCATCCTTCTCCTGTCCTCTTCTTGGGCTGAATAGAAGCGATAGGATAGACCCAGAGCTAAGAATAGGATACGTGGTTCCAAAACGCGAATACGAAAAAAACAACGAGATCGCAACAGAAAAAGCAGAAAGCCAAGAAGATTTTTCCGAGATAGAGCTTTACCTTGCCGTAGACTCGTCATATCTTGGGGTGCAGGAGGCGGTGAGAAGCCAGATCGCCGAGTACACCGGAGAGAGGGTCGGTGTATGGGTGTATGGCGAAGCAAGGGCAGAGAACAGCCTGGTATTTGTGCTATCAGAGAACGCAGGGTTTCTCAGGTACTTTGAGGAGAACAGCCTCTGTTTGCAAATTACCCTGGACGCGCTCAGAAGCCGAAAGTCTTTTATTGAGATGGCACCGGCAGGGTCCGTCAGAAAAGCGCAGCAGGCAAGGGCTGAGCAGATAATCAGAAAGCTCGGGCATGCAGAAAAGATCAAGAGCTCGCATATTTTCGGAATAGTATTTACATCTGCAGACCACATGGGGGTGGTGGATCTTCTCTGTAAGTATTTGGACATGAACGGAAAAAAGTTCTACCAGTTTTTCATCAACGGGCTTAAGCCGCAGAAGCTCGGAAACTTTGTTGGAATAGATGCGTTTGTGGTGGTGCAGTGCCCATTTTCGAGTTTCGTGTTTGAAGATAGCGTTTTTGCGTTCAAGCCGTACGACGTGGTTCTGGCGTTCAAAAGCGCATGGGATGGCGGTTACACGACGAATCTGGAGGTGGTAAAGAGCGTTCTGGCCGAAGAGATAGAGAAAATGAGAGGCGAGAGGGCCGGAGAGGAGGATGTGCGCGAATCTAACGGAAAAAACAGCACGGAGGTGAGTTTAGGAGCGCAGAGCAGCTGTAACATCCTGAAGGTGGGGGCTGGACAGATCTGCACAGAAGAGCAGAATAGAAGGTACTTCCAGACAGGAAAGGTGCTAAAGTCGCTTTTGGGTCTTTCGGTGAAGGAAGAGGCCGAGCCAAACCGAGAAAACACACGACTGCACGTGGGATACTCGGGAATACCGACCAAGTACACAAAAGGAGCAGGATAAAAGCAGGGGTGAGAGAGGAGATGAGGCCTGTTTTATGGGGTAGGTCTATTGCTCTTGTAATTACTCATATCGGATGTAAAAGGTGTTTTGGGGAGTTGGTAGTGGACGATCTGGCTGCCTGGTGGATTACTGTGGTTGGTTGCTGTGGTAGGTGATGCGAGTGGCTTCCGAACGCCCTCATTCGTGATTTGGAAACCTTCTTATCCCTGATTGGCAAACCTTCTTTTTCATTTAAATCCTCATTGTTATCGCGTGTCTATCTCCGAAAATCACCCAATGCAGGTACTGGTCAGGTTATTAAAGCTGAGAAGCTCCTCTTGCACTTAAAATAAACACATTTTAGTCTTCGAAAGAGCCCCAAAGATCCCAGAATACGCCAGCAGACTATTATGGATGATGGGTGTAGTGGAATGGGGTTGGCAGGTGTATGGGATACTGGTGCGGCTGGCAGGTACGCATTATTGATGTAGACCTCATATCAAAGGCTAAAGGATATTTACCAAAAATTATTCGCTTAAATACCCCAAGGTCAACAGATATAAATAGAAATCCTCCTACTAACTAAATACACGACCACCCTGCCGCGCCCGCCATATCTACAGTTGCAATAACACCACAGCGAATTTCAGCATGTTTCTAAACAAAACCACGGAAACACCGGTCCAATAAGAGTATTAATTACCCTGAAATTGAAAACTTTAGCAAACAAACAATGAACAGAACTCATCTTGGAGATGTCCTCTCCTCAATCAGAGACATAAGCATGCACTGGGAGGTGCCAATCTTTACTTCCGCAGCATACATCGTCTGGGTGTACGCAAACAACAAAAGAATCAGAGAAAAGATGAGAAAGAAAGAGTATCTCACCACGGCAAGAATCAAAAACGCGCTCAAAAAAAGCAGATTCGGTAAGATCAAAATCGAGCCTGAAAAAAAGACCTCCTTGCACAAAAGCGTAATATTCCTCCACAACATGGTCATGTCTATCTTCAGCATGGTTGTTTTCCAGCGGACTTTTTCCGTTATTTGGAACGCGTTCTGGTCGATGCCCTTTTTGGACTTTCTCAGAGACGTAGACAAGAAGATGGAACAGGCGCTCTCTGTTTGGATTTGGATATTCTACATATCAAAATATTACGAAATTTGTGATACCGTTATATTATTCGTATCTGGAAAAGAGTCTTCGTTTCTTCAAATGTACCACCACGCAGGGGCCATCATCGCCTGCTGGCTGGTCTCCCTAAGCGAGTCCTACACCGGGTGGATCTGGGTTGTTCTCAACTCTTTCATCCACAGCCTGATGTACCTCTACTACAGCATGACCGTGTTTGGAATACGCCCCCCGTTCAAGAGGATAATCACCTTCCTGCAGATCGGGCAGTTTTTCACGGGAATTGTGTTCGGGTACTTCTACATCGCAAAATCCGAGCTGTTTAGCGCAGACGGCACGCTTTTGATGTACCAGTACGCGGCGGTTGCGTTCAACACGGTCTATGTGACCGGGCTGATCGTTCTCTTTATCAGGTTCGAAAGGGAGACGTACAGAAAATCCGCCACCTCCTCTGCTGCCAAGAAGATCGCGGTCGACAAGAGGAGAAAAGAGCCAAGCGCGATAAGCTCCTCCCTTCTGGACTCTTCGTCTGCGCGGAGCGCCGTGCCCAGCCCGGTCTAGGCGCAGCCAGAAAACCAATAAAAATACGCTCTAAGTTTGTCTTCGAAAAAACTCTATGGCGCACCAGAGATACACAAAAGCAGCGACTACGGCCCTTCTTCAGACCACAGGGGGGATATTTGGGGCATTTTTGGCAGAACCTGGCGTTGAAAGGGTGGGGTACACCATTCTCTCTTTGCACGCCTTCCTTATGCTTGTGTACGTGGGAACGTCTAATCCCGGGACGCTTTTGCGGCAGACCGAAGAGTACAGGAGAAAAATCAGATTTGTGAAGTCGGCGTACGAGGTGGTGGAGCATGAGGGGGTGATCGCCGGAAGGCAGATTAGCTTGGGCAGCGACAGCCAAACGGAGCGGTTCTGCACCACGTGCGGGATATTCCGCCCGGCTGGTACGCACCACTGCCGCGAGTGCAGGGGGTGCATTGCGGAGATGGACCACCACTGCGTGTGGATCGGAAACTGTGTTGGAAAAGAGAACTACCCGGAGTTTATTTCGTTGGTCACGGTGGAGGCGTTCAAGGGGCTCGGTGTTCTTTTTTTTAGAATCAGGGCAGGGGTGTCTTTTCAAGTGCCTAAGACGTGGGAGAGCTCTTTAAACTGGGTCACTTTGATAATTGCGGTGCTTCAGGGGGTTTTTTACTGCGGACTCTGGATCTACTTTATCCTTTTGTTTTTAAAGGCGACAACGGCAAGATCTTTTTATAAGCGAACTATTAGAACGGGAGGGATCCAGAACAATGTAAAAAAATTTTTCAATGGCCAGTGGGGTAAGTGAAGGGGGTCGAGCGGATGGGATGGATCGGGTTGGTGGAGGAGGTGATATGAGTGAACTAGGTTGTAAAGGTGGTACAGGTAACAAGAGTGAACTAGGCAACACCAAAGAACTACACAACACGACCAATACGAACGAACTAACTAACATGATCAAATCAACCGCACCGGACCAACAGCACAGCATAAAAGAGCTTGCGGACTCTGAAGTTGAGGATGCAGATGAAGAGATCGAAAAAATGAAGATAGTTAGCGGGAAGCTGTTTCCTCCGTTAAGTTTGGAGAAGTGGGTTAAAGGGTACGAAACAATAGGGTTCCAGGGCACGCACCTGTACGAGGCAGTGGAAGAGCTAAGAAGGATGAAAACAAACGGATCTAAAATATTTCTTGGATTTACGAGCAACCTTGTGAGCTCGGGTCTCCGCGATCTTCTGTGCGCTCTGGTGAGGCACAAGTGCGTGGGCGTAGTTGTAACGACAGCAGGAGCGGTAGAGGAAGACATCATCAAGACGTTGAAGCCTTCAAGACTTGGCTCGTTCGGAATGGACGGGGGTCTTCTCAGGTCGCGGGGCATGAACAGGATCGGGAACGTGATAGTTCCAAACGAGAACTATTTCGAATTTGAAGAGTGGCTGACAAGGGTCCTGGACAGAATTGTGGACGGCGAAGTGGACGGCGGGGGCGGAAGTGGAGAAGGAAGCGAAAATCGCGCAAAAGATAACGCACAGAGAAAAACAGAACGGGAAATTGGAGGGTACAGGAGGTGCGGAGGACTTGCAGTGATCACGCCCTCAAGGCTTATCTACGAGCTGGGAAGAGAAGCGCAGTGCGAAGAGTCGATATGGCACTGGGCGTACGCGAACAGCCTGCCCGTGTACTGCCCAGCGATTACCGACGGATCCATCGGAGACATTATCACGTACTACAAAAGGAGAAAAGAGCTTGTGATAGACCTGGTTGAGGATATCGCAAAGATCAACAGAGAAGGAGTGTTCGAAGAGAGAACAGGAGCACTGATCTTAGGGGCAGGGGTCGTAAAACACCACATACTTAACGCAAACCTGTTCAGAAACGGGCTTGACCACTGCGTGCTTGTGAACACCGCGCAGGAGTACGACGGAAGCGATGCAGGAGCAAGGGTAGATGAAGCTGTTTCATGGGGAAAGATCAAAAAGAACACCACGTCTGTCAAGGTGCACGCCGACGCCTCGATCGTGTTTCCAATCATAGCAGCGGCTGTGTGGCCTGAAATATTCGCAGAGTATACGGGGTAGGCATGCGGTGGGGATGTGGAGTGGTGAGGATGGTATGAGGGATGTGAGTGATGTGGATTAGTATGGACGGTATGAATGGCATGGATTACTATGGATCACTATGGCCCCCACAATCTTCAACAGCAATTTGAGAATCGCTCTGATGCTCATGAGGCAGCGGTAAAGTAGCAACCCGCAGTAATAAATGACAACTGAGTGCTGACTTGCAGTAGGTAAGTGCGGGTGTCTTGGAGGGTGTATTTATTGGAGCCGTGATATTTAAGCGAGTGATCTTTGTGGGTGCAGGGTACCTCAGATTTATTTTTCTGATGCTATAGCGCAACCGCTACTTTCCTTCTAGATCTACTTTTCAATACATAAAGGCACATTCTCCTTCTCTTCTGTTCTCTCCTCTACGCACTGTTTAGCAAAAAGGATCTTCCCTCTTAGCTCGTACATTTTGTTTAAATCTATTTTTCCTCTTTTCAGCGCATCCTGTATCTTTTTGAGCCTTTCGACGTTTTCTTCGAACGGGCTGCTTCCGTCTTCCGCCTGCACTTTCGTGAAAATGGCTTTCATGCTTTCTTTTCGCCATACCAGGCTGTTCTGTATGGCCACGACTGCCTCGTATCTCATCTTCTTCTCCTGGTACAGCTCTGTAAGTATCTCTAAAAACGAGAGGAAAAGCTCGTCCCCGATTTCGCGCACCATTTTCTCCTGCACCTCCTCCTCAAACTCCAGAAGCTTGCACATGTACTCTTTGTTTTTGCTGATAACGGCTTGCTCTATGGCCGTGCTGTTTTTTTGTCTTCCTCCCATTACGCGAAAATTTTTCCTTCTCGGTGACTTACTAAATATTCAGATAGAGCCGTGCAACGCGCTAGCAGGAGAGATCTAAGCCGCCGCAGCGGAGTTCCAAGAACGGCTCTCACCTGCACCCTCGAGCATTAAATGGGCAGATAGTCGATGGGTAACAAAGTTCGCAATATCTGTGACGCGGTGTTTAAAGGAGCGTAAGACGACGGGTATCTGAGAAAGTATAGATCTGAAAAGGGCAGATAAAATTGCAGACCTCGTATCGAAGACGCCCCCGGCATACAAATTATTCGGTTAAATACTCCATGCTCTGCAAAAATAAACGACGACTAGTGCTAGCAACGAAGATCTTTCGGTCGTTAGTAGCACTCTACAAGCGGAATAAGTATCACGCCTCCATCCCACCCACATACACCCCTGCTGATGCATCCCGCCTTATTCAACCTCCGATTGCTCATCCTCGCCCTCTGCGTTATCTTTTTTCTCCTTCTCTTTATACAGCCTGGATGGCCTGACTAGTCCGTTGTGCGTTCTTGCGTACAGCCGCAGGCGTTGCATACTGCAGTTGTGCCCACCTTTCTCCATAACGGCGTGTCTTCTGTGCCGCACTGGGTGCATACAAGTTTGCATCCTCCTCTGCTTCTTCGCACCGGCTTATCTCCGTTTGTGGTGCAGTATGCAAGCTCTTTGCAAATCGAAGTGCACTCTGCGGTCCCCTGCTCGTGCAGGTGCAAAAAAATCCTGTGCGTGCTTGCGCTGTGGGAGAACCCGAGCAGGTGCAGCCCAAGTTTTAAAAAAGAGCCTGTGCCTTCAGGCGCTCTCGCCTGCTCTTCCAAAATCTTTTTGATATTCTCTGAGCAGTCGCGCACATTTCCAGTATTTTCCTGTACCTCTTCTTCTTTGCTCTGTTTCTGCGCCCTATCGCCCATTTCTCTCGTCTCGCTGACTTCTACTTTTATAATTGATATCCTTTCAGATCTCTTTTAATCACAAATACTTTATCTACAATCAGCAAATTTTTTGATCTAGATGAAAAGTTTAGTATTAGAGTGGGGTGGGCATGGGTGGTAGGCATGGGTGGTAGGCATGGGTGGTGGGTATAGGTGGTGTGTATAAAGGAGGTTCGGTGGTTATGATGCTGGATAGTGTTCGGTGGTATTGGATGATGTTGGATGATGCTGGACTATACTGGATGGCGTTGCATAGTGCTGAATAGCGTTCGGCGGAAGCCCATTTCACACGCATCTAAAATCCGCCCACAAGGCCACAGCACCCTTAGAAAACAGCTCGAAGAAATTTTCAAGATTTTCAGAAGAATGGAGAATAGCAGCAAAAACGTGTACGACCTCAAAGGGTTCCTCGCGATTGGGAACAGAACGGGAGAGCCGGCCATTGACAGGTACAGACAGCTAGCCCTCGAATTCTTCAAGCGCCTGAAGAAGCTTCCCACGAAATACGACCTGTACTCCCAGCCGCAGTACGTAGTACCGCAAGAGATACTTCCGCACAGCGAAGAATATTCAAAAGAAACGGTATTTCCAAGATCACGCGTTCTCCCAGAAGAGGCGCCAAAGACCAGGTGGGAGATGTTTGCAGAGAGAAAAGGCATCAAAAAGAACAAAAACAAAAGAGGAGGAAGAATATACGACAAGATCACGCGGGAGTACACGCCGTCTTACGGAAGAGGCTCAAAAAGTGACCTCGACAGGCAGTGGATCATCGAAGTAAAAGAGAATGAGGACCCGATGGTCGACAGACACGAGCTTCTCAAGCAGAATAAAAAGAGAGGCGTTGCGTTACAGGAGAACAAAGAGTACAAGAACCTGAAAAGAGCAAAGAAGCTCTCCCATTTCCAAAAAGGAGGAAGAGATTTGGATAAGATATAGGGGTGGTGATGGTGATTGGGTGGTATTGGGGTGATGATGGTGAGCTGATTATTTAGAATGTATTGGCACCTATCTACCACCATCTGACTCCCATCTACCATCTTCAAATGCCCATCTACTACCTTCACATGCCTATCTACCACCTTCTAATACCCACCTTCACATGCCTATCCTCTACACATTAATTGATCCTACTCTCTAATCATCGTTATTAAAAAATTATTCGGTTAAATACCTCACTGTTAAAATACTTTGTAAATGGCGTGCTCTAACACGGACTGTGTGATTGGGAAGGTAGGAGGGGTGGTCTTTATTAAAAATCGCGTTAGTTCTAGAAGGGGACTGGTGTTCGTGGGCGGACTTGGGGACTCGATTCTTTCGAACTACGTTCCGGATCTGATGTGGTACGGGGAAAAGAACGACCTGGAGGTAGTAAGCGTTGGACTTAGGTCGTTTCCACACTACGGGATGCATCTGATAGACGACGATGTGGAGGACGTGGAAAGCGTGTACAGGCACTGTGGGATGGAGAGGTACGAAAAAGTGTTCATTATGGGGCACTCGACGGGCTGCCAGGTCCTGATGCTGTACAGCGCGCTGAAAAACATCAAGAACGCGGTTTTTATTCTTCAGGGGCCCGTTAGCGATAGGGAGTACGAAGAAGCGGGTAATAGCAGGCTAGAGGAGCAGCTGGAAGTGGCAAGGCAGACAGAAGGGGTGCTGCCGTTCAAAAGAGACGGCGAATACGTCCTGGCAAGGAGATTTCTCGACCTATTTGAAAAGAACGGAAAAGAGGACTTTTTTTCGATTGGCTCAGAAACTTCGCATTTAAACCCGTACTTTGTTCCAACTTACGCAATACTTAGCGAAAACGACGAGTATGCCGTAGCACCCGTTGAGAAGGTCAGAGAGCAGATAGGGAAAATCAAAGGCATGAAAAAGGTATACGTAGCACCTGCATCGCACACGTTTCTAGGGAATGAAAATTGCCTCATATCGATCATTGAGGAGATTACAAAGAAGCTAGAGGGGTGATATTGCAGGTTAGGCAGCGTGTGAACCATGGGTTATGCAGTGTGTGAACTGTTTTTGGTACTAGTCGGTTTATTAATAGAGCCGAGAAGGTACCCCTGCACTAACCATAGCCCATAACTCTTTGACGTGAGATCTGCGGACATGGTAGGTGATTAGGCGCAGGCCCAACTCTCACGCACCAAATAGACCACCGCTAGTACTGACATGATATAGAGCGTGTGCCAGATCCACCCGCACTAACTGAATAACCCACATAATCACTCACTCTACGCACTATCCTATTCACTCAACCACCCAATCTATCCACCCTATCCATTCACTCACTCTACCCACACCACTTTACCCACGCAACTCTACCCACCCTACCCTATCCACACCACCCTAGTCATACGCACATAGCGCAAGAGAAGGAACTACCTCCATGACAAGCTTGTCCCCGAGCATTCCCAGAGCAGCTAGCGAGAACATCGTGTGGAACAGATCGGGGGGTGCGTCTGGCACGTCCGAAAACCCCCCGTCTTCGCACTGGCACCTGAAAATATACTCTTTTAGCATCTCTCTATCTATGTACGCGTCTTTCCCGAGCAGAAGCAGCGAGGAGTACGACCAGAAGGAGTAGCAGACGTCTTCCTTCTTGTCAACACGCCCGGACATCCCCCCTGAGGGCATTTGTCTCAGAGCGAGAAACCGCGCGCACTTTTCAACGTCGAGCATCCCGATCTCTCCAATTGTGAAGAGCGTGCACACCCCGCAGAAGACGTGCGCAGCGTGCGATTCGAACCCGGGTTCTCCGCCCATTCCCCCGTCTAAATTGATGCATCTAGAGACGTACTCGCATATGGTCCGCTTTATCTGTGGTAGCACGTAGAACATCTCCGGGCCCCCTGCAGATAGTTGGGAGAGAAGGTTTTTCGAAGTAGCGTAGCAGCAGATGTGCCGCAGGTCCAGCTCTCCAAAGCCGTACCCGACAAGCTCTTCGTCAGTAACAAGCGTTTCGAGATATGCGTTGCACAATATGTAGTTAGGGGCCGAAAAGACGCCGCTTCCTTCCGCTCCCCCGCCCGCTCCGATATTTTCGAGAATGTCTCCTTTTTCCTCTGCGTTTGGAAGAAGAGAAAGAAGCAGCTCCTCTACCCTGTCCTGTATTGTGAACTGCCCTGCTCTTTTCTCTTCTGCAGATATGCTTGGCTCCTGCGGGTCAGCTGCCGTTAGAATGTGTGTCTCTTTGTTTTTCTGAAGTAAATAGAGAATTTGAAGGGCCGACAGGGTGTACAGAGGAGAGGACGGGTAGTTTACGTTAGCGCCGAACCCTCCGTCGGCGTTCTGGCAGAGAGTCACGAACTTATGGACCTTATCGGAGATAGACTCAACGTACTCCACCTCTTTCAAAAGCGAGAGCGAGTTCAGAGCCCAGTACAGGGTGCTCAGCCGCATCGGCTCAGACAAGTAGAACAGAGCAGTTCTCTCTGACAGACACCGGATGACAAACGCTCTGTGCTTATCCTTCTCGAGCATAAATTTTATAGCACAGAGTGTTTATAAGAATTGCATGTGGGTAGGGGTGGTAGGTAGGTAGGTAGGGGGTGGTAGTGCATGTTATACTGACTATAGTGATGGCAGTGACTATAGTGATTATACTGACTATAGTGATAGTGATCATGGCATTGACTATAGTGGTGGTAGTGGTAGTGGGTGCTACTATTAGTCCACTGGTACCCACCTGTTCGTGTGGTTCTGCACTTACATTAATTACTAGAAGTAGTTCTGATTAGTTTTCATTGTTTGTATGGGTCTGAAGTTTGGGAGAGAATTTGCTGCGTACGGGGTTATGTGGGGGCTGGGTGGAGCTATTGGCGGAGAGCTCGTGCTGTGTTCGAGCGGCGGTAGAGATAGAGGGGATGGCAGAGATAGCTCGAGCCCCCGAAGTAGGCGCGGTTCTGATAAGTCTCCAAAGGGGATGATCTTTTTGATACTTATTGTGTCCGGAATGTTTGGGTACCTCCTTGGCCTTAAAGCAAATAAAATAACCTACCAGGTAAAAAAGAAGATAAAATACATCTGGAGAAGCATACGATCAACAGTGCAACAGAAGGAGAAGAAGGAGAGCGCGATAGATCCAATAATCGACATAGACTTGTGAGAATAAACGGGTAGGAGGGTGGATTGGGCAGGTAGAGCCGATGAGGGCGGACCTGCAGGAAATGCGAAATAGTCAACTGCCGTCTCGCCGACCACGGTACCCGGTGCTTAGCAATAAAGATTTTTTGGTTGCGTTTATCTTACGACTGGAAGGCGTTGCTGTTTCAACCGGTCGTGTTATCGCTTTTTAGGACGGTTAGAGGGGTGCTCGATTAAATTGTGGACCTCATATCAGAGAGTAAAAGAGATTTATTGTTGGCATGGGTACTGTAAGTATTGGTCGTTGAGTCGTTGCTTGAGCTTGTCATCCTTATTGGATTTTGGATTGTCTATGTAAATGGCAAAATTGATTAGAGGAGCAATAATTTGCCACTTATCTGTGATTGAGATTTGCATTTGTGGCTATCAATGGTACGCTCCTGTTGACCATGGGTATGTAAGTGAATACTTTTTGGTAAATGTGAGTATAAATGATGAATTTTAACTATTAGAGCTGTAGACTACATATCAAAGACTAGAAGATATTTACTAAACATTATTTACTTGAATACTCCAGGTCAATAACTCACATTTACTAAACATTATTTACTTGAATACCCCAGGTCAGCACTCACTTGAATACCCATCAACAATCCAGTTAAATACCCCAGGTCAACAAAAATAGCGGTACCAGCGTATACGCCGCGTCCCTCCGCCTATTCTTCTGCGCCTGCCCGTGATTTCTTATTTAAAAGGTTGAGTATGTGTGCTACCAGCTTTTCTAGTTTGAACCTCCATTCGTAGGTCTTTGCGATCTCTCTTCCTCTTTTCTGCATTTCCGCGTGCTTCTTTTTATCTGTGGTTCTTATGGCGTGCGCTTTCTGGAGGATTTTCTCTAACGCTTTGCAGCTTGGGGTCATCCAGTACGGGTACGACTCCAGCCTCTCTCCGAACATTGTGATTCCTTTTTGCGTTATTTTAACGGGGCTGCTTTTGCACTTAGTCTTTTTGCACGGAATCAGAAAAGCGCAGCTCTTATCGCAGAACTCTGTCGCAGGCCTGCAGTTAGTGACAATTGGCACCGTTCCGAGAGCCATTCCCTCCAGGATGCTGAGACCGAAGCCTTCGCCCCTGTAGGGCGAGAGGTTGTAGTGCGCGCTTGCTAAGAGCCCTCGTATCTCTTTTTCGCTCTTTTCGGACATCGTGAAGACTATCCGCGGGCCTTTTTCCTCCTTGTTTTTTTTGATCATGTCTTTGATCTTTTTTAGCGTATCTGGATCCCCGTAGGAACAGTGTATCCTGAGAATGACCCTATCTGCGCGCGTGAACGCGCCTGCGTACGCCCTGATTGCGAAGTGTATCCCTTTTCTCTCGAGCGCACCGTTGATAACGACGAACCTCGTGAAGTGTCTCGGTGACTTGAAGAGCACGCGGGGCGACAGGCGCGGGTCCTTCTCTTCGATTTCCCGCATCAGGTTCAGCGAGTGGTAGCTGACCCCGTGCTGCACCACCGTTACCTTGTGTTTTTCGACTCCAGATCTTATGTGGCAGCTTTTTGTGAACAGCGACGGCACGAATATTTCAACGCCCCTCTTCCGAAGGGGGTCTATCCAGGCCTTTGGAATGTGGCTGAACTCCCAGGGGAAGTGCATCATCAGGGCGTACGTCGGAATGTTCCGCGAGAGATCGATGGGGAAAGTGTTCCGGATCTCGAGTCCGCGCGTTCTGAACCTGTTCGAGATAAGAGGAGAGTTGTTCTGTAGCTGGTCCGTTTCGAACAGGTACGTGTACAGGAGGACTTTTTCGAAATTCTCCTCCGAGGGGTTGTTTGCAACGGCGCTCATGTGCGTGTCCGTTCTGCAGCGCACGCAGAGCCTCTGGTCTGCGCTGAGCTCGAGAACGAATTTTGTGGAGACCGTTCCAATGCCCGAGAGTTTGAAGTATCCCGTTACGTAGACGCGGGAAAGCGAGGACTTTTTGCAGATGTGATCGAAAGACTCTTTTTCGAACCTTCTCGGGAGGTTGTAGAGGGTCTTCGGGTGGCCGCCTACCGAAAAAACGAGGAAGGGGTGGTTTGCCCCGAATTTATTAAGAGGGTTTTTCAACCGCCATTTTTTTCTGTTTTGGGGCGCTTTGGTGCAGATCAGGCCCCTGCCCTTGGGGGCTCTGAGGTCTCCTCGCGTCTCTACAGCGAGAGTGTCCGTGCGAATCAGAAAAGAGAGCCCGGGGGTATTAATAACGACGGTTTTTTCAAAGACCTCTATAACGTCTGGGTGCTTTGTGCTGATTTTGACGTTATCTTTTGCTATGTAGAGGAAAGACTCGTGCATTTTTCTTAAGAGAGGCCCTTTGGAGCAGTGTTTTTTCGTTTTAATCGGCGTTTCCTTGACCGTTCTGACCCATAGCGCGCAGAGCCTGCCTGCTGCGATGTCCGAATTGATGTGGATGTTCGTGTCGGAGTAGAGGACGTAGAGGCCGTCGCGAAGCCCTTTAAGGGAGGGGAGGGCGCGGCTGGAGGCGGCGGGAGGCGTTGCAGGGGGAGCGGACTCCTCTGCGGCCAGGATTTTTTGCAGGGGGACTCCGAACGTTGAGTGTAGCTCGTTTTTTTCTTCGGTGTTTTTAACGATCACTACGTGGGAGAGGAGCGCTATGCCGCGAAGAGATATGATTTTTTTGTACAGGTGGTAGGGCGCTGGGCAGGTGCCTTGCCATACCTTGTGCGTGTGTTTTGGCTCGGAGTTTTTTTCTGCTGACCTATAGAAGTAGTGCACTATGTCAGGGGTAGAGGGGGAGGCGGACAGGAGAGAGGAGACGTTTTTAAGGTAGAGGTACGTGAAGACGTTTCTTCTGCTGTTTTTCAGGATCTGAAGAAGAGGCTCCGGGTTCGCGGGCACGCTGTCAAGAAACACGAGCTCCTGGGCGGCATAATTATTAGAAGCGCCGAAGACCTCCTTGGACAGCGCTAGAACAGAGGAGAAATACGAGCTCCTGTTGATTTCCGAATTTGAAACGGGCAGAAAGCGCTCTTTCGTGGAAGTGTTAGGAGAACACAGGCAAATTGCGAGAAAGAGCGTTAGAATCTCTATGCTAAAGAGCCAAGGCAAACAGAATTTTGTTTTTCTACATTTAGATCCCATGAACTAAGGAGATTTAAAAAATGATTCTCTAAATCAATGTAAATCCGATTTAATTAATAACGATAGGCATTTGGTGGGCTAGGGGTTCTAAGTAATTAATTTTGAGGTGCAGTTCTTGGGTCTACACGATCAGTCTGTTTAGAGCTAAGGTCCGTAATTAAAATTAATTGAGTAGGGGGTGGTAGGTTGGTGAGTGGGTTGGATAGGTTGGTGGGTAGGGTAGGATAGGTAGGTTGGTGGGTAGATGAGATGGGGAGGTGGGGAGGTAGGTAGGGTTTTCACCTCAGTACCATCAAATATTGCAAGGCTGTTAGTATTGCCAAGATTACCCCAGCTATCTACCCTATCCCACAAATCTACCCTATCCCACCTATACTCCCCATCCCACCTATACTACACATCCCATCCATCCCACCTATACCTCCCATACCTTCGAAAAAGTTAACTCGCTGATTTTTATTTAAGAGTATTTGGATGTGAAAAGATCAGGGAGTATTTTGAAACAGCTTTGATTAGAAGCTCAGAACGGCAATAGCCTTGTGTTAGCATTTTCTTGCTTTGTCGCACTTGTCTTTTGCGCATTCCGATGACTTGTGAAGCTTTTTCTCGCATTCGTCGATTTTTGCTGGTCCTTTTTCCTTTGCCTCTTCAGCTTTGCCTTTGACGTTTCCCTTGACCTCTTCAGCCTTGGACTTCATGTCTCCCGTTTTCTCGCTGACTTTGGTCTTGAACTCGTCGGCTTTTTCGGGTATTTTCTGTTTCAGGTCTTCTGTTTTTTCTCCAATGCTTTTCTTGATGTCTTTTGCCTTGTCGACCACTTTGTCCTTGGCTTCAGTTGCCTTGTTCTTAGCTTGCTCGTAGGTTGAGTCCTTTCCTGCCATGGGTATTTTTTTTTAATCGTATTTATAGGTTTTTTTTGTGTTTCAGATATTCAACAAGGTGTTAGGTTGCTATGAGATGACCAATTAGAACGTAAAGCTATCGGATGTTTCAGATCTGTATGAGGTGGGGAGGGGTGGCGGTGTAGTAATTGTGGCATAACCAGTAATAGACCACCAGATTACCCATCCTACCAATCCTCCACATCCTCCACCCCATCCCATCCCATCAATAAAACACCCCAACTGAGATTGAAATTTTTATTATCAATATAGATGAAAAGATTTACCTTAACCGGCAAATCACGTTATCTTTTTTTCGATTTTTTCTTTGGCTCTTCCTCTTCACTAACAACAAAACTCTCATCATCTTCATCCTCCTCGTCATCCTCTTCGTCACCATCCTCGCCCTCCTCGCCATCCTCTGACGAAAACGACTCGTTCGTGGAAAACTCCTCCTCTTCGCTCTCCTCCTCCGATGTGTTGAGGTTATCCACGTCCGATGAGACCTGGTCCTCTTCGTCTTCGGACTCTCTGCTCGCCTGCAGTATCGCCCATCCCCCCTCTTCGTAAAAAGACACCGGATCGCTCAAAAGGCTCTTCAGAACGTTCCCCCACTGGATGTTGACCTTCGTCTCCAAAAAGCAAATATTCTTCGAGTCGAAAAAGTCCGAGAGCCACGGCACCGAAGACGAAGAGACGCCGTTTATCTGCACGGGGTTTTTCGTCTTGTCCTTCAGAACAAAGACCATGTCGCACGTCGTCACCCCCGGCACCCTCCTCTCAAAGCTCAATATCTCTATTTCCTTAAAAGGAAGCACAAAAAACGGATGCTCCGTTAGGTTGATAAGGCACTCAGAGGTCGGCTGGATCAGCGCGCTCTGCTTGTTCGGCACTCCGTAGAACCCCTTCGAAAGCGGCTCTTCCAGAATCACCCTCGACTGCTCCGAGACAAGCTCCGCGAACTCCTTGAACGCCTCGTTGATCTCCTCTCTCATCCGCTCCTCCTCTTCCTCCTCGAATATTTCCGCCTCCTCTCCTCCAATTCTGTTCTGCGTCTTTCTCGTGTCGTGCACCGAGTTACTGACGCACTCCCTGAAAAACTGAACGTCCACGCTCTTCCTGTCCCCCGCTCCCACCGCGACCGCGCTCCCCAGCCTGAAGTGGATCAGCGCCGGAGACTCCCCCCTCCCCGGCTGGTAGAAGATGTGTTTTACCTTCGAGAATAAAACGTCGATGACCCCCTCCTTTTTCGAGTTGTACCTCACCCCGTTTTTGTGCAGCTCCACAAACCCTGGCTGGTTCTTTTTCGCGCCCATCCGGTGGTCACAGCGCATGTACACGTTCTGGAGGGTCTCCGCTCTCTCCGAAAAAACCTGCAGCTCCTCCTGCTCCCCCTCCTCAGGCCCCTCCTCGTCGCTCTCCTCCGCGTCCTCTTCTCTCTTCAGGTCAGAAATCTCCTTCCACGCGCGAACTGTGTTCTCCTGCGTGTCTTTGAACACCAGCGAGAGGATCGCGTTCTCCTTGAGCGACTCTCCCGAGGGCGGGTTGAGCAGAATTTTCAGGTACCCGTTTTTTTCTTCTGGTTTTTCGTCGGTGCGGGCTGCGCTTCGGTCTGCAACGGTCTTGCTCACGCTCTTGATCGCCTCTATGTGGAAGGGCAGGGAGACCCCGAAAACCGGAATCACAACGCTCTTGGCTCTCTTGTCTGTGCGGATCCTGGCCTGTCCGCGGGGTATCTGCGACTCTTTTTGGTACGAGCTGTAGCTGAGGGGCGCTTCTTCCTCTGCGCTTTCCTCTTCGCGCTCCTGGCCCCTGTAGTACTCGATCTGCGCCTCTATTAGCTCGTCCATCAGCTGTTTTTGGTGCTCTGCGATTTCTGCTGCTCGTTCTATCTCCTTGTCTCTGTTTCTGACGCGTCTGCCAAGGGAGTTTCTTTTGGTCTGGTCCTCAGCTACCTCCAGCACGTACTCTTTGCTGTTTCTGCTGTACGGCGTGAGAACCTTTGCGTGCCCGTTTTCCATCAGCACGACGTTTTCAATTAGGACCGTTGCGTCTCTCTCTTCGTCGTCGAGGCACCTCACGCCCTCTACCGATACGCAGAGGCGGAACACGCTGCAGTTCTCCGGCCTGTCGCCCGCCTCTGCCGGCCCTCCCTCCTCAAGTCTTGCGCCTATTCCTTTTCCGACGTCTATTTTCACGCCTTTGAGGACCTCTCGTCTCCCGGGGTCTATTTTGCTCTTGACCGACGCTAGCGCCTCTTCCTGCACCTCCTCGTACGTTTTGTCAACGGAAAGCCTCTGCAAGATCTCGTCGGTTATTAAAATCACGTACTCGAGAGCCTCTTCGGCTGCTCTTCTCGGATTTACCAAAAGAGTCCTTCCGACGAGCGAGCAGTACCCCTTGTAAACAACGCAGACGCTGTAAGTTATCACGTCGAAGTACAGAAGCTGTTCGGCGTACGGGTTGGTGTACTCTCCGCTCTTTTCCACAACTATCCCGTACTGCCCGCCGCTCTGAATAATCGGCCTAAAACACAGCTCCATGTAGGTCTGGTCTATCTCTTTTGGCATTTTCTTGAGCTCTATTTCCAGAGCGCTCTCCACTTGTTCTCCGATCTCTTCGTGCGTGAGCCTGTCGTCTTTCTTGACTGCAGCTCGGATCTTGCTCTCCAGCAGCTCCAAAACGCATTTTGCGGCGACGCTTGCCAGCCTGAGGGTGTTTATCTGCGCCGCGTCCTTTCTCCTGAAGACTTTTTCCACCTGCGCCGTTACGTCTACCGTGTTCTGGGCCTTTTCCCAGCTCTCCACCAGCGGGCCTCTCTCTTCTTTCAATATTCCTATTTTGCGTCCTCCTGTCGCCTCCCTGACCGCCTGGTCAATGGCTGCCTGGTTGCTTCCGTCCTTTGCTCTGATGAAATAGCGGATCTTGACGTGCGTGCTAAGCTGTTCAAGAATTGCGCTTTTCTTAGCGCCTGTGATCGCCAGAACCTCGTCTCTTCTTAGGACAATCGCGGTCTCTGGGAACCCGTACCCGAGAAGGTACAGAATTGTCGCGAAGTTAATGCCGTACGAGAAAGTCTCCTCCTTCTTTCCAACCGCCACCATCACTCCGTCGACGTCTTCTCCCACAGAATCCAATATCTTCTGTGCTCGGTCCTTGAAGACCTGGCATTCGAGCTGAACTTTCGACATGTTCTGAAAAAGTAAAAGTTTATAAGCAGGTGAGGAGTGGTTGGGTGGGTTGGGATGGATGGATAGGCATGGTGTGTTATATTGGTAAGATATGTATACGTACTAGATATACCACCTGCACCACCCATCCTACCCATCCCACAAATTCCAAAAATACCCCCCTTTATTAATATACTATCTAAAGTACCCCTCAAAATACTCCCATCTACTATCAACATAAATCTGTAATATCTAAAATAATAAGATATTTTTGCTGGTACTCGCACTACCTACCACGCCTGCCTACCCCCACCTAGTCTACCTACCATCCCTATTCCACCTCCACCCAACCTGCCTACTCACTGCTGGAGTCGCTCTCCACCTCCTTCTCTTCAACAGCAGTTTCCTGTGTTATTTCGTTGATCTTGTTGAGCACCGACTGGTCTAGAAGGTCCAGGTTTACCTCCAGCTCTTCTGACCCGTTTACCACGACAGACGGAACGTTGTTCTGCAGGTAGCTCACGAGAACCCTCAGCTTATCCGTTGAGAGCCCTTCGATCCTCTTTTTCAGCCGCCTTTTTTCCTCGTATCCGAAGTCTGCTCCGTCCATGCCGAGCCTCTTTTCGAGTCTTCTTATCTCCTGCTCCTGCTGCGCTACAAGCGACCTCAGCTCTGCGATTTTCTCGTTGGCGTCCTCTCCTGCGGGTTTTTTCCTCTTCTGCTCGAATACCTGTTTGAAAAGAGCGTTCAGTTTAGTGGCACACGCGTACACTTCGGACCCCGGCGGGTTGAACCTGTAGCAGTTGTTTATCATCAGCTCGAAGTCCGCGGAGAACTCGCCTGGGCCCCTGTACTCGTTGCCTGCGAGCTTTTTTCTTATTGTGGAGAGGTCCATCGGGTGCGTGATCAGCTTGTAGTAGGACGGGATGAGCTCGGCGTCCACAGGCTCTAAAAACGGCCAGTTGATTCTCCTGTGTCTTGCTTTCACCATCTCGTTTAGGCTCTCTAGGCACTTTTCGTGGTCTTCTTCGCTCATTGATCTCTCTTTTATCTTTTTGTTTTCCGCATCTCCTTCGGATTTTCTCTTCTTGTCCTCGTCTGCTCCCCTGCCAGAGGCCCCTGTGATCTGCTTGTAGTAGTTTTCAAGGGCTACTCCTGTTTTGTACAGCTGCGTGGAGGGGTCGTTGTGCTCAAAGCAGTTCTTAAACACAAGCTCGATGTCTTCGACGACCTCTTCTCTGCTTCTGTACCTTTTGTTCTCGAGGTTCTGCGATATGGTCGTTAGATCCATCGGGTTTTTTATTTTTTTTCTTGCTGCGCTGTACCCCGGGCTGCTAATGAGAGAGTCGCCTGGAAATAAAAATGGGCCTGCGCTAGAGCTGTTTTTTAATTTAGAAAGCAGATCAGCGCACCCCTCCAGCTCCTTTTCGCTCATGTGCGGGGGCTCCTGAAGCGCTTCTTTTTTGGGTTTTTGTTTCGACTTCGCGTCTATCTCGCCTTTTGCCTCTCCCTTTGGCTTGGACGCTCTTGTTTTGCCTCCTTTCAGCGCCTCTTCCATATTAAAGCTCGAAAAATTTGTATTAATTTAATGGAAAAAGAGGTGAGCTACTCGATTACGACCTTCTCGAGCAAGGGGGTCCTTGTGCAGTGCGAAAGAGCGCTGACAGCGGCGAAGAACGGGGCGCTGTCTATTGGAATAAGGGCGTCGAACGGGGTCGTTCTTGCGTCCTACAAAAAAGCGCCGTCGTCGCTGGTTGATAAGGAAAAGGTGCGGAAAACGTTCAAAGTGTGCGAGGGAATATGCGGGACGTACTCTGGGTTGAGCGGAGACTTCAGAGTCGTGCTGGAGACCGCAAGAGAGATCTGCATCGGGTACTACAAGGTGTACGGAAGATTTCCCTACGTCGACACCTTCATGAAGGAGTTTTCGAAAGTGGTCCAGGAAAAGACGCAGAAGGGAGGGCTTAGGCCGTTTGGGTGCATGTGCCTGTTTGGCGGGTACGCCCCGATCAGAAAAGAAATACGGACGAAAGACGAAGGAGAGATCGAAATAGTCGAGGTAGAGGAGGCGGTGCTGCAGCCGCTCTTGTTCCAGATAGATCCTTCGGGGTCTATCAAGTGCTGTTTTACCTCCGGGATAGGCAGCGAGTACAAAGAGTGCAGTAAATTCCTATCTAAAAGGTGCACGCCAGAGATCGAGATACACGACGCCGTGGTTATTTCAGCTCTGGGCGTAAAAGAGTTCACAGAGACGCCGGTCACCGAAGACGACGTGGACATATGCATCCTAACAGCAGATGGTGTGAAAATCTACGCAAAAAAAGAGATAGAAGAAGTGCTCAAGTCCCTGCAATAAATTACATCGTCGAGTAGGCGTGGGTGGTTTTATTGGGTGGTCTGATGGCGGAGGCAGGCGGGATGCGCTGGTACGTCAAGTGGAGCTCTTCCTGTTACGTTCTTAAGTGTGCTACAGCGTGTGTGCCGTGCTGTACTGCCATTCTAGCACTATCACGATATTGTTGTGACTACGCCTACTTCGGGCAACAATTGACGCGTTATTGCCTATCACCATAGAGCACATATACCATCATAGACCACTAGCACTCCCTATACCACTAGCACTCACTACACCACTATAGGTCACCATAACCAAGCTATACAACTTACACCACTAGCACTTCTATAATCCACTTACACTCCCATAAATCACCTACACCACTATAAACCATCATAACTATCATAAATCACCTACACCACCCACACCATAACTCACCCACACCACCCTAACGCATACATCACCTCTACCCTACCACTTAACTACCCGCGGTGTGCAAATTTATTAGTGCTACAAAAATTATCGGTACCCCACTGCCTAGCTCTGTCAGGAAGTTGGCGTACTCAGAGCCTCTTTTACGTGCCTAAGTACCTCTGTAGCAGTTGGCCTTTTCTGAGGGTTATAGCTGATCATCTTCTTCACAGTATCGTAGAACTCCTCGGATATTCCCGAGCTCTGGACTATTTCCGCTTTTTTCTCGGGGTCCACGCCGCTCCAGAGGATGCTCTTGAGTGGCGCGCTAATCCCAAGCAGCAGCTCTATAAACACAAGCCCTATGCTGTAAATATCGCTTGCAAACGAGCACGTGTTCTCGAGCACCTCCGGCGCCATGTACAGCCTGTCCCCATCGAACTCTATTTCGCTCCTATCCTCGGCCCGCCTGCTGATCCCAAAGTCCCCGATCTGGACCGTTATCTTGTCTTTCGTGTCCCTATTAAGGAAAATGTTTTCCGGTTTTATGTCCATGTGCACTATTTTTGCTTGGTGCACCGCCTTCAGCCCTTTTATCATCTGCAGCACCAGGCGAAGCTTCTGTTTGTACATGTTCTTGTTGTTCTCCTGCGTTTTCATGTACTCTTTCAGCGTGCCGGTGTTGCACGCGTTTGTTTCGATGTACAGGACAGCTTTTTCCTCCCACGCTCTGATTATCTTTACAACGTACCTGCTCCTTCTCATCCTGTACAGGAATTTGGCTTCTTTGGTCTTTTTGGCCTTTTCCTTATCGGTCACCCACTTTTTTCGCGCCACTTTGATAATCGACTCTTTTGCAGGGGCATTTTCTGCTTCGGCTTGGGGGTGACAGAGGCTGCAGACGTGCTCTTCGTCTTTTGCGCTTCTTTTTTTCGCCTCCACGAGGTACACCGACGACTCGCCGCTCGTGTACAGGAGCTTTTTGATCTTGAAGTGCGAGGCGAAGAAGTGCTCGACAGGGCACACGGGGAGAGCGCCTTTGACTAGCTGCGACGCTCTGTTCTTAACGAGCTTGAACGGCGCTGTCTTTCTCCCTAGCTTTTTCTTCCTGAACCACTTTTCTTCTTCTTCCAGCTCCTGTATGTCCAAGTACTTAGAGAAGTAGGACCCCTCTTCTGCAGGGTGTTTTACTTCGGACCTTGCTGCGCTGGCTATTTTAAACGGCGTCTCAATATTTGCTATATGTTTTACAGGGTTCTTTTTTTCAGGTGTTTTTGGAACGCTCAAGGAATTCTCGTTTTCATCAGCGTCGCCGATAGCGCAGATAGGGGCCTGCGCGGTGTTCTCTTTGCTTGAGTTCTCTTCTATTCCTTTCTTCATCCACCACAATGGCTTCCAACAAAATTTTAATATTTTAGTAATTAGGCGGGTTTCTCGGGATTTCTCCTATTTTGTACGCTTCCCCGTGGCTCTGCTCGTCTCGAGGAGCTCTACCGGAAAGTGCCCGGGGGGGAGGGGCGATCGCGTCGGAGATATTTGCGTTGTGATTGTAGCTGTGGTTCTGGATAGGCGGGGGGAGACCTGCTGAAGCGGGTGCGGTGGGAGGGGCAGCGGGCTCTGTGCGCATTATCAAGGGGTCTAGGGCGGGTATTTGGGCGTTTCTGCGGGGTGCATGTATCGGGGTATTTGCTATCTGTTCTATGTTGGCTGTGTAGGGGACCGGCTGAACGAAGTAACTGAAGTTTTTTGGGTCTCTGATGTCGATCGTTAAATCTTCTCCTTTTACCTGCACGCCGGGCTCTTCTACTCGTTTCATTTCTGCGGTGATTCGGCTGTAGCAGAGGCTGAGCGCGTTATTCCATGTCATGAAATGCGAGGCAATGGGCGCGGGGCCTTGTCTGTGGGACTGGTAGAAGGAAAGTCGGACCTCTTCGAAGGTGTAGGTCTCTGCGGAAAAAGAGGCGTCTTTGGACGAGTAGGCGCTCAGCACCCAGGGGGGCGGCGCAAACAGACCGGACGTTTTGACGTGCTTGTTGTGGCAGTGTTTTCCGAACTTGCATCTTCCCTCCTTGAAAAACCTGCACTCCATGCGGAGGAGCAGAAAGAAAATAAATAGGAGAGAAATCAGAGGCAGATGAGGAAGCAGGACGGGAAAAAGCAAGCGGGCTTAGCTCAGCGGTAGCAGCGTTAGACTGAAGATCTAAAGGTCCCCGGTTCGACCCCGGGAGTTCGCATTTTTTTAGTTGGCGTGGAGGGTTTGGCAGCGGTGTACGGCGGGCTGCGGAGGGGGCGTTCAAACGGGGCTTTTCCGCTGCTGGGGCGCTCTGAGGCTCTGGCATGAGCGGGTCTGCCGAAAAGGGCCGGTACTTTTTTCGAAAAAGTTAGAGAAGCGTTTTCGAATTTCTGGGCCTGCTGTGGCGTTGCGGGCTGGAACGCCGGGACCGGCTGTGGTGTGTTGGGATCGGCTATGGAGGTACGGGCTGAGCAGCACCGCACATTTTTTCTTGATGGGATGGTGTGGCTAGTATTCGGCTGTGTGGTTTATCACGGGCTCGGGAGGCTAGATTTTCTAGCACAGCTCAGAGCAAATACACCACACTGCCCATCCCGTATCTATGCAGCACTTAATAGCAGTACCAATGCGGAATAATTGGTTAGATTGATCTAGACCAGATGCAGCGGCTATTTTGCGCCCTAGAACATCCATATGTATTTTTAATTAATTGCATAGATACTTAAGCCATTCGTTGTTTATTGTATGGGTACGTGTGCGACAGTGATTGAGATTCTTATCGCTCTGCTTTTTCCTCCTCTGGCGGTCTTCCTAGCAACGGGATGCAGCCTTGATCTCTTGATTAACATCATTTTGACGCTTCTTGGGTTCATCCCAGGTATGATACACGCTCTCTTTGTTGTCTCTGCGTCGAGCAACAGAAGAAGAATAGACTAGGGTCACATGTTCTGCGGAAATTCCAACGTTTGATAAAGAACTTAAAAAACTTTTCTCCGCATTTTTTGTCTTCAAATTTTTGCATAGGATGTTGATACGCCGGGTAATAGCGGAGGTGTGCCGTGGGGTTGCTGAGTGAGTAACTTGTAGGGTGTAAGGTAGCTGAGTGAGTGATTTATAGGCCGTAAGGTAATTGATTGAGTATCATATGGACCTGGGGTATCTAGCTGAATAATTTTCAGCAAACATCTGCTACTCTTTAATATGAGGTCCATAAATACGCCGTGAACGACAAATTACTCGCTTAAGCACCCAGCGGCCAGCACTTCCGAAAGTAGCAACCACCCAATCCACCCAATCAAGCCTACCGTCTATGAGCTCTGCGTGTAGCTGAAATCTTCGTATTTTCTGCTCCCGTCTGGCCTCCGGTGAAACTCGAAGTAGCACTCGGCACACAGTCTTTTGATCTTTGGCGGCATAAGCGCGTCCTGTATTTTTTTGTGCTGCGCGATCTTTCTCTTGCATATCTCGCAGAGCCTTTTCCTTACCTGCACCTTTTCTAGCTCTATTTTCTTCAAAGATCTCTTTAGCGGCTTTTTCTCCCCTGTTTTTTCCATCCTCGGCGCAGCGACCACGGTCTCCGGCTCTATCAAAAGAGAGTGTTTCTTCTCCACCAGGAGATAGCTTGGCTCGCAGATATCCAGCACCCTTGTCTGCGGGCCTGCCGACGGACACTCCACCGCAGCGTATCCCCCCTGCCGCCTCAGCTCTTCGCAAAGGTCAGAAACAGTCGCGCTAAGATCCGCAGAAAACCTCCACTCTTTTCTCCTTTTCTTGACGACAAGTGCCCCGTATATTTTTTGACCATCAAATTCCAGGGGGGCCTCCAAGGGTGAAAGCAGTCTGCGCAGCCACTCGTTTTCCATAAAAATTTCTCCGTTCCTGCATTTAGTCTTCTATTTACGGGGCATATGATATTTCGCAAGTTACGACAGATAAAGTCGATGATATTTGGAGAAAGAAGAGAAGACGGAAGGATCGAAGCAGAATTTCGCGTTTTGGAAACCGAAGAGACTGTGCAGACAGAAAGACCCCCTTCGGACGGTATATCTTTCGTTCAGAGAAGGCTGAACGCGTCCCGCAAGCAGTACTTCGATAGCGCCGACTACTTCCTCAAAATACACGAGATAGAAAAAAAGACGCTGAGCGAAGAGATGCCTGCAAAAGAGACCCCTGTAGAGGCAATAGAGAGCCTGGAGCCCCTGGAGGCAGACCGCGCAGCCGTGCCGCCGGAGCCGCTGGAGAAGGCCTATTCAGAAATCATCGAAGAAATGAAGCCAAAAGAGTCTGTATAAATAAGATTGTCAGCAGGGTGGATAGCAGAGTAGGTCATCGCCGAGTAGGTTGACTGTCAGTGAGATGCTGGAACCCATTGTGATGCAGGCTGCGTGCGGTACCAGTAAGGGTTAAAAATGAGATATAACGAGCTGCACCATATACTGCAATGGACTACAGCATAGACTACACCCTAGATCATAACTTACCGCAAAAACACCACCATACCTGAATTATTTATGTAAATAGATATAGAAATAGTCTATACTCAGACACTCTACACGCGCTCCGGACGGTCCAGCAGAAGTTTACAGGGGCTATCAGTTTATCTAAATGAACTGTGCATACGCCCGATCTACCCGGCCCTGCCTACGCATTCTCACCTGTCCACCGCCACCCTATCTCTTCCCTTTTCTAAGCAGCGCTAGCTCCCAGAAACCGCCTTCACAGAAAACCTCGAGGGCTTTCGGTCCGTCCTTTGGCATCAGATGCTTCACCACATGAGGAAGATCCGCGTCTATTCTGTGCATCCCTCTTCTTATAAGCAGCTTGATGAGCGCCGCAGGGCCCCCGTGTCTCTCTGCGCCCTGCAGCAGCGAATAAACCCTCTGAATCTCTTTTGTGTCCAGCTGTACAAGCGTTTCCAGCGGTATTTTTTCGAGCTCTTCCAGCTGGTACGATATCTCCAGCCGCTTTTTGAATATCGTGTTGAGTGTCAAATAGCAGTCGAACATCATGCCCACCGCTGCTGGCGTCAGGCTCTTCTTCAGCTCTGCGATTTTCTCTGTCAGCACTGTGAATATTCCCTCGTGCAGGTTCCCGGGCACTCTCAGCCGCCGGATTTCGCCTATCACAAACGGATACTTCTCCAAGCGCTTCTGCGTCACGACCAGAAGATAGATTCTCAAGAGCCTTTCGTTGATTCCCCGCCACGCTTTCATCTCCTCCGGAAGAAAATGCAGCTGCGCTTCCTTCTTCACGGCTTTTTCTTCGACCGTGAGCTTTCTCATTTCGTGCGCTGGAACCTCTTCTGCGCGCACCGGCTTCGCCAGCATCCCGTCGTTGATGTGTGGAAAAAGCCTGAGAACGTGCCTGGAGAGCTTCTTGACAGGCATCTGGTTCACCACCTCGAGAATCTTCACGACCCTGTTCCCCTTGTCGCACATAAAGAGCTTTTTCAGCACTTTTCTGCATTTTGCTCCGATCTTTCCTTTTTTGGTTGTTCCTTTCAAAACTTTTCCTATCAGCTTTCCGCTTTTGTTGAACAGCACGGTTTGCGGCAGCAGAATTGCCGCCGCCTCGTACGACTCGTCGGTTTTCGAGCGCGTGATCATTTTCAGGTACCGCTGCCACTCCTCGACCAAAAAATACTCGTAGTTGGCAGACGCCGCCCCTGGCGTGTATTTGAACCCCGTTGTGTGCACGTTGTACGTTGGAAGAAGATTGAAAAAGACCTTTGTCAGAGCGAGTATCACCAGACGCGAAGACCCCTTCTCTTTTTTCTTCATCACCAAGTCTTTTGTTCTCTTCACCAGCCCAAGCGTTTTCTCCGTTGGAACAGAAAGAAGCATGCTCACTGCCTCCATAAACTCCTGTCTTTCTGTTTTTGCTGTTTTCTGTTCGCTTTGTTCCATTGCAAAAAGTATTTTCTCGTCGGTTTTAAAAGATGGCGGAGGGGGTGGAGTGGGGTGGGGTTGATGGGGTGCATGTGTATTATGATAAAGTAGCAGTTTGGTGAAGTGGTACTTTAGTGGAATGGCAGTTTGGTGGTAATTAGATCACTAGGTAGCATATTTCGGATAGCACATACATCTACCGCAGCCATCTACCGCATACATCTACCATAGGATAGCACCCCATCCATGCACATACCATACCACCCACATCCATAAGCATTCATCATATCCACACAATTATACACCACCCATCTATCCCCTTCAAATCCACCCACATCCATCCCCTCTACACACCACCCCCACCCCACATCATATAATCCCATCAAATGAAGATGCTGGAATTCTTTCCCCTGGGCTGTAGAGAGGGTCGTAAAGAACTTCCTCGATGTACCTTCGATGCACCTGCTCAATAAACAGCTGGAGGTCTTTTTCTGGCATGCTTGTGTGTATAACGATAAATATAAGCTTTGACGCAGCTCTGAACACAGAAAGGACGCCTCGCTCGAAAATGAGCCTCATATTCTCGTATTTTGAAGACGCCGGGACCATGCGCGCTTCGGAAAGAATCTCCAGCGCGGTGTAGACGGTGCTTGCCATCGCGATCACTTTGTCGATATCTGGAGCCTCCAGGCTCTCGTGGATCTTGCTGTACACAAGCCCTCCAGAGAAGCTCACCAGCAGAAGTCCTTTTATCATGGTTAAAAGAAATAGAAAAGTTGTATTTACTGGTGCTGGCGGGGCGGCATGCAAGGGGCGGGCAGTAATCTCGCTATCTCAGGCGTGCGACATCTGCACCCTACTTCATAATATAGCACACTCAGCCTACTATGTCCTACCGTACTGCACTCTACCATGCCTCTGTACCACGTTCCTGCGAACTTTACATGACTGGCTTGAGGGCTGTGACGCCGTCCTTGTGGAGTACAAGCACCTCTTCGTTTTCGGCGTAGACTTTCTCTATTTCTCTGAACCTGGCACAGACCGAGTAGCTGCTCAAAATGAACGCAGGCTCTTCGTCGGGGCCTCCAAGCTTGAACGAAACTATCTCTTCTCTTGTTTTCGATATCCCAAGAAAGAGCCCGTCTGAAAAATACAAGAGATTTTCTGGGATAACCGACGGGATCCTGAAAAATTTTGAAATGTCGAAAAATTCGTCTAGCACAAGGGCGACCGTTGAGTTGTTTACAAGGTACTCTTTTTTTCCTGTGGATTTTTCCTGCACGTTGCACACGCCGCTAATTGGGAGAGTGATTTTTCTTGCGTCGGTAATAACAAAGCTTGCGCCTTCTTCGTTAACAACAAGGCGGCTCAGATGCGCGTTCTCCTGCGCGCGCCATGCGCTGTGCGGCCTATCCTCTTTTTTGGTAAACTTCTCCCAGTTCATCGGCGCTGAATTTAAAATTAAAAGGAAAGGCGCCGTGTAAATGGGAACATCGCGCGTGACTAGTGCGGATTTTGTGCGGGTTGTTCTGATAGGCGGCAGAAGCACGCGGTAAAAAAGGGTTGAAATGGCAAAGATGCGCCCTCAACTTGTTTTTGGTCTGGATAACCGGCTTGTAGATACTATATCAAAGAGTAAGAGGCGTTAGCGTTGGAGCATAGTATTGATAACTATTGGCCGTTGAGTCATTGCTTGAGTTTGTTATTTTTATTGCATTTTGAATTGTCTATGTAGATGGTAAGTTTGACTAGAGGACCAACTGATTTATCACTTATCTGTGAGTGAGATCCGTATTGGTGGTTGTCAATACTATGCTCCAATAATAACTATCAATAAAGATATTAATCGCAGACGACTGACAAGTCAGCTGATCCTCTAGTCAATCTTGCCATCTATATAAACTGTAGACCTCCTGTCGAAGAGTACCAGATATCTACTACAAGTTGTTCACTTAAGTACGCCATGGTATACGTGGCTAATGTTTGGGTGCGAAACGGATTTATGTCAATCCAGCACCACATCAACACATATCCACGTCTTATGCACCGCCGCCATTATGGTTTGAAAAGGAGTCCGTACTTATATTAAAAAAGATACCGGAGCTTGTACAGTATTTTGGGCGCATTCTAGAGGGCGACTAGATAGCGTGGATCACGTTGGGCGGTTCGGAGGGTGGTTCGTACGACGTGGATCCGGCTTTCACAGAAAATACCATCCACATCTGTCCTATTCTAGGCCACCTGCCGTAGCGTATCAAACTCCTTCGCTGCGGCTACTCCTCACGTCCTAATTATTTGCCTGTAATTTTTTGGAAAACCAGGGACAGGACCGCTGCGGTGGATAGCTGCCTTGCGCTGCTCTGCTCCAGAAGGCCTCTAACCTTCTCTCTCAGGTCTTTTTCCGTTTCTGATGCTCTTGCCGCGTCGCATATCCTGTTTATCTCTTTGAAATTTCTCAAATACGCTCTTTCTCGCTGCGTCTCTTGCGCCTGTTTTTTGAGAAGCGTGCACTCTGACTCCGAAGTAAGACAGAGGTCTTCGAGCCTCCTTTCCACGGCCTGGGCTGTGCTCTCGCATGTGTAGAGAAGAGGCGCATCAAAATCCATCCCGTTCGCCATTTCTAAAACTTTGCGAGTGTTTAATGCCGTTGGTCCGCTGCTATTTAGACATGCGCGCAGAGAGGCAAGTGGTTCACGCAGGGCAGGCGGCGTTCCAATTCGCTTTGTTCAAAACACGTGCAGGCCCATTCGTTTCACGTGCGGAGTTTCAGCCTGATACATTTGTGTCACAGCAGATATATAACTGCCGGTGCATCCGACGCAATGGTAGAGCACACAGCAGCAGACATCTCGTCCAAGACAACAGCAAGCAAAAACAACGTGAAGAAAAACTTCAACAACATGTCAAACCCCAAGAAGGTCATCGTCATAATCCTGCTAATAATTTTGGTTGTGCTGATCATCGCTGCAAGCGGGTTTGGTATCAGATATATCATAAAAAACAGAAATTCTGGCGGAGCAACCACGCTGCACCTGAGGAAATCGGAAGCGCCAGGCACTGTTGCCGCGTCGGGAAGCGGGAAAGCTGCGTCTGTAGGAGAAACAGAGGAGGTCAAGGTGGAGAAGTCGAAGAAAAAAGGGCACAAGGGCCAAAAAAAGCCAAAGACATCCCAGACAAACCTCCTTGGCATAAACGACATCCGCCTGGTCAGCATGGAAAGCGCGCTTGCGGAAAAACAGGAAAGGAGTGCGAAATAGTTGGTGCAATAAAAGCTATATTTGGGCCACGGGCTGCGTTTTGTTCTGAGTTCCGCTGGCTGGGAAGAGAGTAAATGGGTTTGCGTTTATTGAAGGCGAGGGTTATGGGTTATGGTAAGAAAGGGTGGGGTGGGGTGGATTACAATGGGCGGGGTGGATAGTGATGAACAGAGTGGGTAGTGTTGAATAGCGATTATTACCACCCGAACCATTACCACCCAACCATTACCATCCAACCGGTTACCGCCCAACCGTTACTACCCAACCGTTACCACTAACAGCTTTTGCTGAAAACTTTTCGACTTTTATACCAACGCATATATTTGCATTTCCATCTGCTTTTTTTATGGGATATATTGGATACAGAATTGTGAACGGCAAAAAAGAGTACTGTTTGTACGATGACAAAAGACAGTCGCAAATACTTTCGGGTCATCCCGCACGCTTTTCGCCAGAAGACACCTTTTCGAAGTACAGGATAGAGCTGAAGACCAGCGCAGAAATGATACCCAAGTAGAGCCGGTGGCGTTTGGAGTTGGCGCAGCTGAGGGAGGGCTGGAGCAGCATGTGATCAATTGGCATGTTCTTACTAGATTAGGTAATTTGCCTAGCGAGGTGATTTTCAGGACATTATGGAAAAAACTCTTTTAGATTGCTCATATGCTAGTTGATGTTGAAAAAGACATTTCATTCCGACGGTGCTGGCAATGGAATGTTCAAATTATACCGTCCAAGATACTTTTAATAAACACCTCTCGGGTATCAGTAGGGCCTGGAAATAGGGCTCTGTTAATCTTCTGTGCTGTACTCGGTTGATTGAGAGGCGCAAGTACGACATAGATATGGATATTCTGTTCTATTTTAGGGATGGCAGTACTAGTGAGCTAACGTGTAGCATGATGCGAATGGCTGATATGATAGGATATTTCAAAGACGGATGTAAAGAGATAATCACATAGCTCAGCACTACATCATTAGCACTACAACATCAGCACGATCTCAGCTCTAAATCATTAGCACCATCTCGCCACTCCATCACTATCAACGCCACCTAATTCCATCACTACCCCACCACACTACTCTCCATCTGATACCGAGCAACTTGTAATTAGAGGCCTTCATAATAAAGAGAAGCTCAACTATTTTTCTTTTATGCTTAGGTACTACACTGTGGAGTACGACGGATACACCCCCAAAAAGGAAGAGGAAAACGAAGAAGCGCGCCACCCCGCGGGCAGCAGGTACCTCCTGGAGATGCTCGCCCTAACAGAAGAGGAGAAGGAGGAGATGAAAAGAGTCATAGAAAAAGCAAGCAAAAAAAGCAGATGGAAAGATCTATCCGAAAAACAAGAAAGAATCTACGGGAAAATGGAAAGCATTGTTAACAACCTCAAATCCTACACTCCGTACTCCACGCCCTTTCTTACCAGAGTGAACAAAAGAGAGGCGCCCGAGTACTACAACATGATACTGCACCCGATGGACCTGAGTAAAATCGCGAGAAAGATCGCCTCCCAGGAGTACGCAGAGACCAGCGAGTTTGTAAGCGACATCGCCCTGATCTGGCAGAACTGTTTTGAGTACAACAACACGCAAGGCAACATATACGCGCAGTACGCCCAGAAAATGAAAGAGAGAACGCAGGTTCTCCTACACGACCTAAACACAGAAAAAGAGGTGGAGATAGAGGGAACGGACGAAGAAAGATCGCATTTCGTAAAAACAGGGAAAGTTCGAAAGGACATGGCGGTGGAAAGAAGCTCGCTACTGCAGAGGCCGGAAGAGTTCGCGCGCAGGAGAAATTCGCAGAGAATGGGGAAGTATTGGGAGCGCGAGCAGATCCTAGCATGGGCGGCGAAAGAGGCCAGCCTGGAAAATGAACAGACATTAGAAGAGATATTGAAAAAAAACACCGCGGACAGGGGGTTGGCTGCGAGCCCTGGCAGGAAGACAGAAGAGGAACACGTGTACCTCCCAGAGTACGAGTATTTTTACGACAGCTTCCCGTGCGGGGGTGCGGGGGAGCCAGAGACCGAATACTTCCATCTCGACGTGATGGTGGAAGAGGTGCTGAGGCAGAGGGAGAAAAAGCACCGAGAGGCCCAGGCACAGAGAATAAACAGAGAGAGGGAGGGAAGAGGAAGCGAATACGAAGTAGAAAAGAAGCTGCAGGAGATACAGCAGACACTTGCAGAACAAATAGATAGAGATAGGAAGAAGGAAGAGGAAGGCGGGATAGATAAGCGCATGAGCGAAGATAAAAAGATCCAGCTGACACAGACCGACTTAGCGCTGGTGCTGAAGAAGGTGGCGTCGGTCGTTCTTCTGGGCGTTGGATTTACCTCGGCAGAGCATTCGGCGCTCAACATCTTGGTGGGTTACACGCTTTCAGCGCTAGATAAGGTGCTAGTGTGTGCGAAAGAGGGTCTAAGAGGCGCAGAAGACGTCCCAGAAGAGAAAAGAGGAGCGGCGGCAGCCAAAGAGGTCGTCCACAGGTACAGGGTCAAAACAGCCGAGCTGCATCCCGTCCGCTTCTTTACAGAGTCGGAAGAGGAGGCAGAGGAAGAAACGGACGAAGATCTTCTGGGAATACTCGACCTCGATACGGAAGACGGTGTATAGGTGTTAGGTGGTGTAGGGTGGTGTAGAGGGGTGTAAGGTGGTGTAGAGTGGCGTAGGGTGACGTGGATGAGTAGTAATAAATTGTTAAGTTATCATGCGTATGTAAGGTATGCTGTGTATGTTAGGTGTAGTATGTATGGATAGGTATCGTATGTATGATATGTGTGATAGTATTGTTGTAAGGCTTTGTATACCACACCTTACAATAACCCCCACAGTAACCACCAGAGCAACCCCCACAACACCCATCTTATCCCATTAACACATCGAATAGCACTCAGTACATCCCCACTATTAACACGAACAAAATTTTCCAGCATGACCAGAACAGTGGAAATACGAGACTTCGATAGGTCTGTTTCCGGCCACATGTTACAAAGGCTATTTGAGCAGCACGGGTGTGTGAAAAGAGTCACTCTTCCAAAAAGAGGAGAGAAAAAACGCGCTCTTGTCGAATTTAGTTCGAACAGGGAGGCCGCAGCTGCGATAGACGCACTGGACGGGACAGCGCCGCACAGAGCCGGGGGAAGTTACAAAGAACTTAAGAAAATAAACCCGGAGTTCGTATGGTCACTAAATCTCCTTTCGGAAGACCATCTTTGGGAGGAGGATCCGCGCGACACCACCAGAGTAGAAAAAGAAATAGTGAGCGAGAAAAAGAAGAACATGAGATACGTAGAGTCGCTTGGTAAGGAGATATCGGTCGAGAAAAGCCTGCACCAAAGAAAGCCACTGGTGTACGTGAGAACAGGGCGTAGTCCACCAGAAACAGCAGCGAGTAAAGAAAGGGGCGCAGAGAGAAGGCTGTAGGGTGTGGGGTGGTGATGGGATGGTGATGGAGTGGTGATATGGTGATATTCTCTATGCTATGATACGGTAATACTCTCCATGGTATGAAATGGTAATATGCACCATGGGATGATACGGTGTTACTCTCTATGGGATAAAATGGTGATACCCACCATGGCATAAAATGACGATGCTTTAGGAGCTTGCTGAAATATTTTTTCAAATGCGCAGCCCACAAACCCCATCTGCAAACCGTGCCGCACCACGGCAGATTTTTTATTTAAGTTTTTATTTTTTTATCCCTGTAATGGGGCGAAGACCAGGAAGATGCTATAGATACATAAAAAACAAGCCGTATCCAAAGTCAAGGTTTTGCAGAGGAGTTCCCGACTCTAAAATAACAAAGTACGACTCGGGAAAGAAAAAGGCGGATGTGCTGGAGTTTCCGGTATGCATCAATCTTATTTCGCTAGAGAGAGAGCAGGTTTCGGCAGAGGCCTTGGAGGCAGCGCGTATTGCGCTGAACAAGCACCTGACAACGGAAATGGACAAGGATGCGTTCCACTTCAGAGTGGTGGTGCACACGCACCACGTGGTAAGAATCAACAAAATGTTGACGTGCGCAGGAGCAGACAGGCTGCAGACGGGAATGCGAGGCTCCTTTGGAAAGCCTTACGGAAGAACGGCGCGTGTGGACATCGGGCAGGTCCTTATAACGGTGAGGAGCAAAGAAGGCTCCGAGAAGAAGGTGATGGAGGGGCTGAGAAGAGCAAAACACAAGATCGCGGGAAAGCAGCTGATCGCTGTGTCGGACAAGTACGGGTTCACAAACATCGACAAGAAAGACTTTGCAGAGCTCAGAGAGCAGGGAAGGCTTATCTCCACGGGGATTGGAGCGATCGAGCTGAAGAAAAAGGGGCCGGTCGCTGAGTACATCAAGAACGCGGCGCGGGTCATCCAGTAGGTGCGTATCTGCGAAGCGGCAGCAAGCAATAAAGATGTAGCTCGAGATTCAGGCTGTTATGGTTTTCGCTGTGGCTGTGCGAGGGGATTTCGGGAAAATGAAGCGTCTTCCTAGGAGAGTACCGGAGCTCTGATTGGAGCGCACGGAGCCGGCTGATTTGCGGACAGGTTGCCGCTCGTTTGGAAAAATGGAGGTTTTTTGCTGTATTTTCCGCTTTGAGAAAGTCCGTTGGCAGCTGCCAAATGGAGGCGGTATTTTTACAAGAAAATTTTAGCTTTCATGGCTGATGCGCGACCCGCCGTAGAGAGGGCACCAGAAGCGATAGCAGATATGCTAGCAAAAAAGGATGAGCTAGTCAGAGAAATGGAGAAGTATGCCAGTCTAGAGAATCCCAACGATCTGCTGTCGGCTAAACTTAAGGAGAGACAGAAAGTAGTGTTGGAGCTGCTCAACGCGGAAGAAGATATGCTTCAAAAAAAGCTCAACTTAATCACACTGACCTATATTAAAATATCGTCGGAAAAGGAAGTATCTAATCTGTATGATAAAGAAATCAAAGAAATTGACGAAACAAAAAGAGGTCGGATAACAGCACAAATTGAAGCCGCAACTAAAACGTTCGAAGAAAATAAACGGAAGATGGAGGAGAAAAATAGAGAAATTGATGAATGTGAAAGAAAATGTGGTGATAAGTTGACGCTCTACGACTCGTACCGGAAAAAAAATAGCAGTGTTCAGATAAAAAGCTCTGCAGATGGACTAATCGAGAAATACAATCTTCTAAAAGAATCGACAGAAAAAGTTAGTATCTTATACAAACGTTTAACTGCAGAGAAAAGATGGGCTAATTCGGCCGAGGTTTTTGCAAAAAAAGCTGAGATAGAGCTAGAGAGAAAGACACCGGATCTGTTAGTGGCATCTATGGCAGGGTTTGCAAAGGCGCATTACGATTTACAACAACTTATGACAAAAATGCATGGCTCTGAAAATAACTCTCTATCTTTACAAGGAGAATATAAAGAACATATCGAACTCCATCGGGGAATGTTAACGGATATGGTTGGCGAAAAAGACAAAGGACAAAAGGCTGCAAAAAAAGATGCTACTGTTCCACCTGAAACTGCTTTTCAAAACGAAACTGACTTTTGGAAAGTAATAGCAGGATTTCAAGGATTGATAGATACATTCAAACAGCGTATGGACGAGGTTGCGACAAGCATTACCGCAGCTGAAAATAGTCTAGCAGCAAATATAGCAGCTGCAAAGGCGAGAGCCGAGAAGCGAGCAAGCCCAGGCACCTTTTGCATCACGGCCATTGTAAGCGTTCTGGCGCTGGTTGGAGTGGACCTGTTCACGAGCTCTGATCTTAATTTGTACTATGCCGTTTTCATGTTTTTGCCTGTTTTTCTGAGCGTCCTGGCAGTGGTTCAAATTACTATGGTTGGCCTGGTGATCAAGGGGCATTTCAGGGATATGCGCTTACTCGTGCTGCAGTTTTTCAGCTGCATCATGCTGCCCCTCTGCATACTTGCCATATTTGCCATTGTAGTTTCAGGATCCAGCATGCTTTCGATAGCTCTATCGGTAGCGGGCCTTTCG
>Ga0190275_10000317_pt1 | contig 45514 bp, 45 predicted proteins | sample Popmic550T_FD_133745 | JGI IMG/M metagenome (GOLD analysis project Ga0190275, IMG submission 133745) | Populus adjacent soil microbial communities from riparian zone of Yellowstone River, Montana, USA - 550 T | ecosystem: Environmental > Terrestrial > Soil > Riparian zone > Trees stand | place... | reverse complement strand
GGAAGGGCCATCCGCACACGCAGCTGACCGCCTGTGGGCGCGCCGTCGGGCTGCCCGAGGGGCAGATGGGCAACTCGGAGGTGGGCCACCTCAACCTCGGCGCGGGGCAGATCGTGCGCCAGGACCTGACCCGGATCGACGACGCGATCGCGGACGGCAGCTTCGCTCGCAACGACGTCCTGCGCGCGGCGTGTGCCGCCGGCCGCGAGTCGGGCCGCCTGCACCTGCTCGGGCTCGTCTCGGGAGGTGGCGTCCACGCGAGCATGGAGCACCTGCGTGCCTGCATCGAGCTCGCGGCGGCCGAGGGCGTACCCGACGTCGTGCTGCATGCGTTCACCGACGGCCGCGACACGCTGCCCGACTCGGGCGCCGGCTACCTCGCGACCACGGAGGGCTGGCTGCGCGAGCACGGCGGCAGGGTCGCGACCGTCAGCGGTCGCTACTACGCGATGGACCGCGATCGCCGCTGGGAGCGGACCAAGCTGGCCTATGACGCGATCGTCCACGGTCGCCCGGCACCGCTCGGGTCCGATCCCGACGACACGTCGGGCGCGGGCGTCACGGCGCACGCTGAGTCGGGCGAGGCTGCGGTCCGGGCGGCCTACGAGCGCGGCTAGACCGACGAGTTCGTGCGGCCGACGCTCGTGGGGGAGGAGGGCCGGATCCGCGACGGCGACGCGGTCCTGTTCTTCAACTTCCGCCCCGACCGCGCCCGCCAGCTGACGCGTGCCCTAGCCCAGCCGGCGGTCGGGGACTCGACAGCCTCCCCCTCCGGCGGCTTCGCCGATTTCGACCGCGGCTCGGCGCCCCGCGTCGGCCTGACGACCCTGACCGAGTACCAGGAGGACTGGAGCTACCCCGTGGCCTTCCCGCCCGAGCGGCCGCGCGCCACGCTCGCGTCGGTGCTCGCCGAGCGCGGCGTGCGCCAGCTGCACGTCGCCGAGACCGAGAAGTACGCACACGTGACCTACTTCTTCAACGGCGGCGAGGAGCACGAGTACCCCGGCGAGCAGCGCTGCCTGGTCGACTCGCCGCGCGACGTCCCGACCTACGACCACAAGCCCGAGATGAGCGCACCGGCCGCGGCGAGCGCCTTCGTCGAGCGTTGGCGGAGCGACGGCTACGGCTTCGGAATCATCAACTTCGCCAACCCGGACATGGTCGGCCACACCGGCGTGATCCCGGCCGCCGTTAAGGCGATCGAGACGGTCGACGAGCAGCTCGGCCGCGTCGTCGACGCCGTCCACGCGAGCGGTGGCGCCTGCATCGTCACGGCCGACCACGGCAACGCCGACCACATGCTCGAGCCCGACGGCAGCCCGAACACCGCCCACTCGCTCAACCCCGTGCCACTGATCGTCACGGCCGAGGTGGAGGGCCTCCGCGACGGGGGGATCCTTGCCGACGTCGCGCCCACGGTGCTGGATCTGCTCGGCGAGCCCCAGCCCCCCGAGATGACCGGTTTGAGTCTGGTTTCCCAGCGACAAACTTGACACGCCCAGACTCAGGTCTTATACTGCGCGACACATAAGGATTCCGTTTCGTACAGGAGGTACCCGCATGAACCTTCTAGTCAAGCCGGAGCCCTTCTCGCAGGAGTTCGACCGGCTCTTCAGTCGCCTCTTCGACACCAGCGGCGGGACGATGTCCTCCCAGCGCTGGGTTCCCGCGATGGACCTGATCGAGGCGGACGACCACTTCGTCCTCCGCGCCGATCTGCCCGGCCTGTCCCAGGACGACGTCTCGATCGAGGTGCAGGACGGCAACCTGACGATCGCCGGCGAGCGTGCCGCCGAGCACGAGCGCAGCGAGCAGGGCTGGTATCGCGTCGAGCGTCAGTTCGGACGCTTCAGCCGGTCGCTGACCCTGCCCGAGGGCATCGACCCCGACGCCGTCACGGCCGAGTTCGACCGCGGCGTCCTGACCGTGCGGATCCCAAAGCCCGAGCGGCGCCAGCCGCGGCGGGTCGAGATCAAGGCGGCCGCGGCCAACGGCAATGGCTCGCACGGCGACCAGCCCGAGGCACTCGAGGGCACGGCGACCGAGAAGACGTGACATAGCCGCAGCCACGCGGCGTCCGAGATAAGAGCAGACATAGCCGCAGCCAGTGCGGCGCCCGAGACACAACCAGCGACATAGGCTGCACCCGGTGCAGGCCCCCTTCGAGATCGACGCCCGCGACGGCTCCGCCCGCGCGGGCGTCCTGCATTGCGCGCACGGCGACGTGCGCACGCCGGCGTTCGTGCCGCTCGCGTCGAACGCGTCGGTCCGTGGCCTGCTGCCCGGCGAGGTCGCGGCGCTCGGCTACGACATGGTGCTCGGCAACACCTTCCACCTCTTCATCACGCCCGGACACGAGTACGTGCGTGAGCTCGGCGGCCTGCATGAGTTCATGGGCTGGGACGGTCCGATCGTCACCGACTCGGGCGGCTTCCAGGTCTTCTCGATGGGCCACGGCAGCGTCTCCGACGAGATCAAGGGCCGCCGCGACGGGCGTCGCAGCATGATCCACGAGATCTCCGAGGACGGGGTGCGCTTCGCGTCCTACCTCGACGGCTCGGAGCGCTTCATGGGTCCGGAGACGTCGATGGAGGTCCAGGCCGCGCTCGGCTCGGACATCGCACTCGCCTTCGACGAGTGCACGCCGTTCCACGCCGACCGCACCTACACCCTGCGCGCGATGGAGCGCACCCATCGCTGGCTCGACCGCTGCATCGCCTGGCACCGCGAGCACGCGCCCGCGGCCAGCTCCACTACGGGATCGTCCAGGGCGGCGTCTACGAGGACCTGCGCCGCGAATCTACCGCCTACGTCGCGGCCGCCGACCTCGACGGCGTCGCGATCGGCGGCTCGCTCGGCCAGGAGAAGGAGCAGATGCACGAGGTCGTCGGCTGGGCGCTGCGCGGGCTGCCCGACGAGCGCCCGCGCCACCTGCTCGGGATCGGCGACGTCGACGACATCCTCCACGCCGTGGCGGCAGGCATCGACAGCTTCGACTGCGCCACGCCGACCCGCCTCGCGCGTCACGGCACGGCACTCGTGCCGGACCCGGGCGCGCGCTGGCGGCTCGATCTGACCAAGAGCGCCGCGAGCGGGAGCTCCGAGCCGATCGCCGCGGGCTGCCCCTGCCCAGCGTGCCGCGATCACACCCGCGGCTATCTCCACTACCTGGCACGGGGCCGCGAGCTGACCGGCGCGCGCCTGGTGACGCTCCACAACCTCACCTTCATGGCGGAGTTGACGCGCGGGGTGCGTGAGGCGATCGGGGCGGGGGAGCTGGCTGCGTATACGGAGCGGGTGATGGCTGGCGAGGCGCCTTACTGAGAGGCGCGCTCCTGTGAGGCGTCCTTGAGGCCTGTGGTCGCGCTGGGGTGGCTGGGAGAGATACGAGTGGCTGAGCTGCGAGGCCGGTCTTGGGCTGGGTAAGGCGGATAGCGGCGGGGTTGGCCCTCGGGCAGAGTGCGACATCTTCCGAGCGCACATCCTCCGGATCGATCGACGAAGCCGTGAATTCGCTGACGGGCCGATCACGGCCATATTTCGGCCGTAGGTCGCCTATCGGAGTCAGCGGCTAGCAGGGGAATGACTCATGGGCTGGTTGCGGCCAGATTGCGACCGCAATGGACCCATCGTCACTGGGACCGGCAGTCAAATGCATGACGGGCCGCTTGCGGCCACATTTCGACCGCAGTAGACCCAGACCGGCTGACCGACGCCGGCGATGCGGCTTAGAAGCTCGTTGACTGACTCAGGCTCGCCATGGCTTGCCAACAACGCCAAGACACCGAGAACCACTCTCCACCGAGCGGAGCAGGCCTCCGACCACCCACCACTCCGCAAGCCGCCTTACCCAGCCAAAGCCCGGCACCGCAGCTCAGCCACTCGTATCTCTCCCAGCAACCCCAGCGCGAACCCGCACCTCAAGGACGCCCCACAGGAGCGCCCTCAGCCGCCCCACTCGACCCCTACCGCGTGTTCTCCCGCAAGAACTGCTCGATGCCGTCGATCTGCTGCTGCACGTCGTCGCGCGTGACCGGCGACACGCCGCCGTTCCCGCCGTCCGTGGACAGCAGCAGCAGCGCCACGGCCACCGCGGCGATCAGCACGGCCAGCAGCACGAAGAATTGGCCCAGGCGGCGGTTGCGCTCGCTGCGCCGGGCCGCCGCCGCGGGATCGGGCGCCGGCAGGGGACGCGCCCGGTGCGCCTCGGTCCGCGGCGGCAGCGGCGCCACCGGCGGCCCCTGGCGCGTGCTCAGTGCCCGCGTCGCGTCCGTGACGTCGGCCAGCGCCCGCGTGGCATCCGGATCGGCGAGCGCGCCGGCGGCGAGCCGTTGCGTCGCCTCGGTCGCCTGCCCGTGGAGGCCTGCCTCCAGCGCCCGCGCGAACTCGAGCGCGCTGTCGTAACGGTCGGCGGGGGCGCGCTCGAGCGCGACGCGGACGGCGAGGTCGAGCTCGTACGGGACCTCGGGCCTTAGGTCGGAGACCGGCTCGATCGGCTCCTCGCGCTGCTTGAGCGCGAGCTCGGTCAGCGAGCCGTACTCGTGCGGGAGGCGTCCGGTCAGCAGCTGGTAGACGCAGACGCCGAGCGAGTAGGTGTCCGAGCGCGGGCCCGCCTCGTCTCCATGCGCCTGCTCGGGGGAGAGGTAGGCGGCGGTGCCGAGCACCGAGCCGACCTGGGTGATGCGCGTCTGCTCGGCGGCCTTGGCGATCCCGAAGTCGGCGAGCTTGGTCGTGCCCGACTCGCTCGACAGCAGCAGGTTGCCGGGCTTGACGTCGCGGTGCACGACCCCCGCGCGGTGGGCGTAGTCGAGCCCGTGGCAGGCGTCGCGCGTGATCCGGACCGCCTCGTCGATCTCGAGCCGCTTCTGGTCGCGCAGCAGGTCGGCGCACGAGGGGCCGTCGACGAACTCCATGACGATGAAGTGGCGGTGCGACGGTGTGTCGAGCCCGTAGTCGAAGACCTGGACGATGTTCGGGTGCTGGAGCCGCGCGGCCGACAGTGCCTCGCGCTGGAAGCGCTCGACGAAGGCTGCGTCGTCGGCGAGGTGCTCGGCGAGCAGCTTGACCGCGACGGGGCGCTCGAGGACCGTGTCCTGGGCGAGGAAGACGGTTGACATCCCGCCCGCGCCGAGGCGGCGCTCGATCGCGTAGCGCCCGGATATCTCCTGGGGAGCCATCACTCCTCCCCGCCGTCGGGCGCCTCGGCGCCGCCGCCGAGGCCGGGCGGTCCGGTCCCGTCCGGGCCACCTCCGGGCGGCTCGACCGTCGGCGGCTCCTCGGGCGTCGTTGGAGCGGTGTCGGTCTCGGTCTCGGTGGTGTCCGTCTCGGGCGGGACGGTCTCGGTCTCGGTCGTCTCCGTCTCGGTCGGAGCCGGCTCCTCCTCGGTCACGGTGTCCTGCTCGTCCTGCTCGGCCGCGCCGATCTCGGCGCACTCCTCGTCCACGAGCTGCTTAAGGCGGTCGACGCTCTGCTCGAGCGCCGTGCGGATCTCCGGATCGACGCCCGCGGGGATCGAGCTGAGAGCGGCGTCGATCGGCTCGATGTTGCCGCCGTCGGCCCCGCTCGCGTAGATGTCGTCGCAGGCGCCGGAGACCCCGGCCGCGACGCGGTCGCCGACGGACTCGAGCTGGGGCAGCAGCTCTTGGGTCACGGTGGGCGGGAGCTTGCGGCCCTCGGGCTCCTCCGAGTCCCCGCAGCTCGCGGCCGCGAGCGCGAGCACGGCGGCGACGACGGCGACGGCGGTCTGACGCGGGTGCGAGGTCACTGCCCGATGAATAGCCGGTCCGCCAGATGTCCGGGCAGGTCGGCCTCGGAGATCGCGCGCGCGGCCTCCTCGACCGGGTACTCGACGCGGCGCCAGCTGGCCGTCCAGCGGTCGAGGTCGACCAGCATCCACGCCGCGCGCGGGTCTCGGTCACGTGGCTGTCCGACGCTGCCGGGGTTCACCAGCCACTCGCCGTCGGCGAGGTCGTGCTCTGTCCCGCCGGGCATCTGCTCGCCGACGACCTCGCCGTCCGTGCGCGTGAAGCGCAGCGCGACGTGACTGTGCCCGATCGCGCCGACGCGCGGATCCATCGCCTCGATGCAGTCCTTCGCCTGCTCGGTCGTAAGCACGTACCCCCAGATCGGATCGCGCGGACTTCCGTGGTAGAGGCCGATCCGCTCGCCCTCGCGCGCGGGCTCGAGCTTCGCGAGCAGCTCGATCGTGTCGCCGCTCGCATGCTCCTGCGTCCACAGCGCCGCGGCGGCCGCTCCCGGTGAGAAGTCGGTGATGTCGATCCGGCCGGCCACGGCAAGGTCGTGATTGCCCGCCAGCAGCACGTCGCACTCCTCGAGCGCCAGCGCGACGCACTCGTCCGGGCTCGCGCCGTAGCCGACGAAGTCGCCGAGGCACCAGAGCGCGTCGACGTCCGCGGCGCGGGCGTCGTCGATCACCGTCCGGAAGGCCGGCAGGTTGCCGTGCACGTCGGAGAGGATCGCGATCCTCGCTGGGGCGCCGTTACTGTCCGAAGGGTGGGCACTCATCGCTCTCGCCTGCCACTGGCGCTGGCCGTGGCGGTTGTTGCAGCCGGTGCGGCGACGGTGCTCCTCCGTCCACGCGGCGGACTGATCGAGCCGGCTGCCGTGAAGGCGACAGCGTACTTCAGTGCCGCCGAGCTGGAGCGCGCGGCGGATTTCCGCGATCTGCAGCGGATTCTCGGGCTGGCGGGAACGGTTCTCGCCGGGGCGACCGTCGCGGTGATCGCCTTGCGCCCGCCGCGCCCGCTGCGGAGGGCGATCGCGGCGGCCGCGCGGCGCCCGCTGCTCGGCGCCGCGGCGGTCGCGGCCGGGATCGCGGTGACGGTCGCGGTCGTCGAGCTGCCGCTGTCGGTCTGGCGTCACGAGCGAGCCGTCGACTTCGGCCTGTCGACCCAGTCGCTGGGCCCATGGCTGGGGGACGTCGCCAAGGCGACGGCCGTCTCCGCGGTCTACGCGGCGATCGGCGGGCTGCTCGTGATGGCGCTGATCAGGCGCTTCCCGCGCAACTGGTGGGCTCCCGGCGCCGCCCTCGTCGTCGGGGCGGCGGCGGTCACGCTCTACCTCCAGCCGATCGTGGTCGACCCGCTGTTCAACCGCTTCGACCCGCTCCCGGGCGGCGAGCTGCGCGCCGACGTGATGCGCCTCGCCGATCGCGCCGGCGTCGACGTCGGCGAGGTCTACCGCGTCGACGCCAGCCGCCGCACGAGCGCGATCAACGCCTACGTCGGCGGGCTCGGGCACACCAAGCGCGTCGTCCTCTACGACAACCTGATCGACGACTACCCGCGCGGCGAGGTCCTCTCGGTAGTCGCCCACGAGCTCGGCCACGTCAAGCACCACGACGTCCCGTACGGCCTGCTCTGGGTCGCGCTCGTCGCGCCCGCCGCGACCTTCCTCGTCCAGCGCCTCGCCCAGCGCTTCGCGCCGGAGGCGCTCGACGGCGCCGCGAAGCCGGGCGCCGACGCCCTGCCCGCCGTGGTCCTCTCGTTCGCGCTCGTCGCCTTCGCCTTCGCCTGCGCCAGCAACGTCCTCTCGCGCCAGGTCGAGGCCCGCGCCGACGCCTTCGCGCTCGAGCTGACCGACGACCCGCGCTCCTTCATCGAGCTCGAGCGCAGCCTCGCCCTCCGCAACCTCGGCGACCCCGACCCTCCGCGCCTGCTCCACGTCCTCTTCGGCACCCACCCGACCACGCTCGAGCGGATTGGCTACGGCGTGACCGCTACAGAGGCGAGCGACCGACGGTAGACCGCCTCAGCGGTCTGGCGCCTCCGGCAGATTCTTGATCCCCTCGCGGGTGTGCCACTTCGAGAAGTTGTCCTCCATCGCGTCGATTAGCTCCCGCATGAAGCGCGGCGAGACGTTGATCCGCGAGACGACGACCCCGGGCACGGAGTCCTCCTCGATCTCGTGGTCGACGCGCGCGAAGGTGATCGTGAACTCGTAGTCCGAGTGGCTGACGTTCGCGAAGTTCGAGTAGTGGCCAGCCATCACCTCCGGGTCGGCGTGGATGTCGAAGTGGCGCTCTCCCTCGGGCTCTGGCATGCCGCGTAGTATCGCACCCCGGTGGCGGCTCGATGAGGATCCTCGTTCTGGCTGTCGGCAGGCTGCGGCCGCCGTATGTCGACGACGTCCAGCACTACAAGAAGCTGCTCGCCGGCCACGCCAAGGTGGAGCTGATCGAGGTCCGCGCCGACGAGGACGTCTCGCGCCGGATCCCGGAGCGCTCGTTCAAGGTCCTGCTGGCCGCCGACGGCCGCAGCTACGACTCCGAGGGCTTCAGCCGCTTCCTGGAGGACCGGCGCCAGTCGGGGATGAACCTCTGCTTCATCGTCGGCGGCCCGCGCGGCCTCGACCTCGAGGGCTGCGACATGCGGCTCTCGCTCGGTGAGATGACCTTGCCGCACCAGCTCGCCCGCGTGGTCCTGCTCGAGCAGCTCTACCGCGCGCACAAGATCCTCGCCCGCGAGCCGTACCACTACTAGCCCGAGGTCCGCTCCGGAGCGACCGGCGATCAGCCGCTCGAGGCGGTCAGCGCGTCGCCCGCGTCCGCTGCCACGAGTGCGCCGGCGAGCGATCCGAGCAGGAGGTCGCGCAGCTCGTCGCGGGTCAGGTCGCGGTGCTCGAGCCAGTCGAGGATGGCGCCGTCCATGAGCCAGAGCCAGCCGCGCACGGCCGCACGGACCTTGGGCGGCGGTCGGTCCTCGAAGCCGAGGCCCTCGATGATCTGGGCGGAGGTGCGATCGCGAACTTCGTCGATGAGGGCCTTCACCTCCGGAACCTCGCCGGCGGTCTCGAGCAGCTTGCGGTAGGCGAGGTCCCGATCGCCGACCCAGTCGAGGAACGCTCCGACGCTGCCGGACAGCGCCTCGATCGGCGAGGCACCGGGAGCGGGCGCGGTGCGCTCGGCGAGCTGCGCGACGCCCTCGCTCAGCGTGGCCAGGAAGTAGTCCCGCTTGCTCGGGAAGTAGTGGTAGAGCAGCGGCTTCGAGATCCCCGCCTCACGGGCGATCCGCGCCATCGACAGCTCGGCGAAGGAGTGCCGGGCGAATAGGTCCGCACCCAGCTCAAGCAGCTGTTGCCGCCGCTCGTCCACCGGCATCCGGGTGTATGCGGGCCGGCTCAACTCGGACCGAAGTGTAACGAGTGTGTTGACCGACGGTAAATAAGTCCATGTTCTTATCGAACGACGGTCAACAAGCCTCGGCCACGGCCGAGCGAAAGGAAGGCATGAGGAATCTCACGGCGGTTGGCTACGTGCTCGCCTATGTAACGGGTCTGGTGGCTCTGATGGCGCTTTCTCCCGACTCGATTCAGGAGAGCGGGGCGCTCCCTGCGATCGCCGCGGTCTGGTCGTTTGCCTTCGGGCTCATGACCAGGCGCTTCGAGGCACTGGCCGTCCCCACCGGCTTCGTGGTCGTCTCGATGACCGGCCTGGTCGTCTTGCTGGCTTCTGACGGGAGTCTGATCGGCTCCGACACGGGTCATTCCATGCTCCCGATGTATCCGATGATCGCCGGGTTCGGATTGCTCGTCACCACAGTGCCGATGGGTGTGGGCCTCATCGTGCGCCGCGCGCTGTCATATCCAGCGCTCGGACTTCGCGGAGGCGAGACGGACTAGGCTCACGGCCCTCTATGGCCGACCCCGTCGAGGAGCTGAGTAGCGCGGTGATCGCCGCCGCCGAGTCACTCGGCGGCGGTGGGCCCGTCAGGCCGACGCTCGAGCGCCCGCCGAACACGGATCTGGGCGACTATTCGACGAACGCGGCGATGATGCTCGCGGGGGCCTTGAAGCAGCCGCCGCGGGAGATCGCCCAGCGGCTGGGAGACGCGCTCGCGGACCGCCTCGGCGAGGCGGTCGAGCGGGTCGAGGTCGCGGGTCCGGGCTTCCTCAACATGTACATGGCGGACGACTGGTGCCGGGCGGCGGCTGCGGCTACGCTGAAGGCCGGCGAGGCCTATGGAAGCACCCGCCCGGAGACGGCCGAGCGAGTCAACGTCGAGTTCGTCAGTGCCAACCCGACGGGTCCGATCACCGTTGCCGCTGGGCGCCATGCGGCGTATGGAGACTCGCTCTGTCGCATCCTGGAGCTCGCGGGCAGCGCGGTCGACCGTGAGTACTACGTCAACGACTACGGCGGCCAGGTGCAGCGCTTCGCCGCGTCGATCCGAGCGCGGGCGATGGGCGAGGAGCCCCCTGAGGACGGCTACCAGGGCGAGTACGTGAAGGAGGTCGCCGAGCGGATCGAGGGCGCCGCCGAGCTCGAGGACGACGAGCTGGCCAAGCGCGGCGTGGCGATCATGCTCGAGGCGGTCCAGACGACGCTGAAGCGCTTCCGCGTCGAGATGGACCGCTTCTCGAGCGAGCGTGCGCTGCAGGAGGGCGGCGCCGTGGACGCGGTGATCGAGCGGCTGCGCGAGCACGGCCACGTCTACGAGAGCGACGGAGCTGTCTGGCTGCGCTCCACCGACTTCGGCGACGACAAGGACCGCGTCCTGCGCCGGTCCAACGGCGAGAAGACGTACTTCGCGGCGGACATCGCCTACCACGAGGACAAGCGCGAGCGCGGCTACGACCACGTCGTCGATGTCCTCGGCGCGGACCACCACGGCTACCTCGGCCGGATGAAGGCGGCCTGGCAGGCGCTCGGTGGCGATCCGGCTCGGCTCGAGCAGGTGACGATGCAACTGGTCAACCTGCTCGAGAACGGCCAGCGCGCGCAGATGTCCAAGCGCGGCGGCCAGTTCGTCACCCTCGACGAGCTGATCGACGACATCGGCGTCGACGCGACGCGCTGGTTCCTCGTCCAGCGCGGCCCGGACACCACGCTCGACGTCGATCTCGACCTCGCGCGCAAGCACAGCCAGGACAACCCGGTCTACTACGCCCAGTACGCCCATGCGCGGATCGCGAGCATCCTGCGCAAGGCGGGGGGCGAGCAGCGAGTCGCGGCGGCGCTGGCGGCAGACCTCGCTGCCAGCCCCGAGCAGCTGCACCCCAGCGCGCGCGAGCTCATCAAGAAGCTGCTCGAGCTGCCGGAGGAGGTGCGGATCGCCGCCGAGCGGCGCGCGCCGCACCGGATCGCCGTCTACGTGACCGAGGTCGCGCAGTCCTTCTCGGCCTTCTACCGCGACTGCAAGGTGGTCGGCGCCGCCGAGGAGGGCGGCGACGAGGACCTGCGGATCGCCTTCTGCGAGCTCACCCGCCGCGTCATCGCCCGCTCACTCGACCTGCTCGGGGTCGAGGCGCCGGCGGAGATGTAGCGCTCAGAGGTCGCCGAAGACATTGATCCCGAGGTCGTCCATCGCCGCGAGCGCCTCGGAGTTCAGTCGCGTGAGCTCGTTCGTATAGAGCAGGACGCCCATCGCGATCAGGATCACGCCGGACACGAGCGTTATCGCGGTGTAGTGGTTGCGGAAGAAGCGGAAGAAGCCCGAGACGTGCGAGAACGCGAGTGCGCTCAGCACGAACGGGACGGCGAGGCCGAGCGCGTAGAAGGCGAGCAGCACGCCGCCCTCGCCGACCGTGCTCTCGTTCGACGCCGCCGTGAGGACCGCGCCGAGCGTCGGGCCGGTGCACGGCAGCCACGCGACGGCGAAAGCGACCCCTGCGACGATCGGGCCGCCGGTCCCGACGCGGGACAGCAGCGCCTCGGGGCGCCAGTCGCGGTTGAGCCGGCTGACGAACAGCGTCGCGATGAAGAAGGCGCCGAGCAGCGCGATCACCACGCCAGAGATCTGGCGCAGCAGCTGGCGGTGGTCCTGCAGCGTCTGGCCGAGCCCGGTCGCCGTCATCCCGAGCGCTACGAACACCACCGAGAAGGCGAGGCAGAACAGCAGCGCCGGCCCCAGCACCTCACGGCGCGCCTTGCCGGCCTGGATGTCGGCGAACGAGACTCCCGAGATCGTCGACAGGTAGCCGGGGACGAGCGGCAGCACGCACGGCGAGATGAACGACACGAAGCCGACCGCGAAGGCGGCGACGACAGTCGTGTCGACTGTGTCCGCGGCGATCATCGGCCGTACCGCTCGATGCCGGCGGCGATCACAGGTCGTAGCGCTCCAGGTCGGCGTCGAGGCGCTTCTTCGCCGCCGCGTCGCTGCCGCCGGCCCGACCCGCGGTCGCGAGCGATCCATCGGCCGGGCGCCCACCGCCGCGCCGCCAGCGCCGCGCCGCGAAGCCCACGCCTACTAGCCCGACCAGCACGGCCAGGGCCGGCACGAGATACGCGCTGAGGTTGAACCCGTCCGCCTCGGGCAGTGCCAGCACGCCGTCGCCGTACTCGGCGACCAGCACCGCCTTGATCTCCTCCTTCGACCGACAGCGGTCGACGAGCCGCTGGATCAGCGCCCGCTCGCGGTTCGCCTGCGGCGCCTCTGTCGCAAGCGCCAGCGGCGTCCCGCAGACTGGGCACATCACCTCCGCCTCGACGGCCGACAGCGTCGTCTTCGGGCAGTCGGCAGCCGTCGCCGCGGCCGGGAGCGCCAGCACGGCAAGCATCGCCACCAGCGCGACTCGCTTCACGACTGCTCCAGCAGCGGCGCGACCTTCTCGCGCATGAAGGCGTCGTCGACCGGGCCGCGCCGGATCGCGACGATCCGGCCGGCGCGGTCGATCACGAACGTCTCCGGATAGCCGACGACGCCATAGTCGTTCAGGGTGTCCGCGTCGGGGTCGCGCAGCACCGGATAGGTCAGGTCGTACTCGCGCACGAATGCCCGCGCGTCGCTCGTCGCGTCGAGCCCGTCGATCCCGAGCACGACGCCGCGGTCCCCGCGCGCCATCCGCCGGTGCCAGCGCTGCAGCAGCGGCGACTCCTCACGGCAGGGATCGCACCAGGACGCCCACGCGTTCAGCACCACGACCTTGCCGCGGTGCTCGGCGAGCGAGCCCTTGCCCTTGCCGGACAGCCGCGCCAGCTCGAAGTTCGGCGCGTCGACCTTCTCACCGCGCGCCAGGGCGTCGTCGAGCCCGCGATCGGCGCCGCTCGAGCTCAGCCCGTAGGCGAGCAGTCCGAGCAGTGCCGCCACGCCGAGGACGGCGAGCAGAGCGAAGGGGGAGAGGCGCTTCATCGGGACCCCGGAGGGTAGACCGCGTCGACCCTCGGAAGCGGACGACGGGGGTCGAACCCGTGGCCTCAAGCTTGGGAAGCTTGCGCTCTACCAACTGAGCTACGTCCGCGCGGTGCGGCGAGTTTAGTCAATCGAGATTAGTACCGAGAGCGAGCTATCCTGATGCTTTGATGCGTCATTTGTTGACGCTATGATGCTTACATGCGGACCACGGTGACGCTCGACGACGACTTGGCGGTGCGCTTGCGCGATCGAGCGCATGAACTCGGAATCCCCTTCAAGGTGGCGATCAACGAGGCCATTCGCAGTGGCCTCGACAGCTCTCGCCGTCCTCGGCCCTATCGGCTCAAGACCCAGAAGATGGGTGCCCCGTCGATAGATCTCACGAAGGCGAACCAGCTCGCGGGTCAACTCGAGGACGACGAGACGGTTCGCAGGATGCGGCAGGGCCAGTGAGGTTTCCAGACACGAACGTGCTGCTCAACGCCGTCAACGAGGATGCGCCGCGACACGACGTCGCGCGCGACTGGCTCAACGGCGCCCTCTCCGACACGGAGGCAGTTGGATTTGCATGGCTCGGGCTGCCCGGCTTCCTCCGAATCGCGACGAAGCAGGCGGTCTTCGCGAATCCGCTGACGCCCGTCGGGGCGCTCGATCTGATCGACGACTGGCTCGCGCGTCCGCAGGCGACTCTCCTCCATCCCAGCGATCGTCATCTGTCGGTCCTGCGTGAGCTGACCGAGAAGACCGGGACCGCTGGCGACTTGACCTCCGATGCTCATCTCGCGGCCATCGCGATCGAGCATGGAGCGCGGCTCGCCACTTTCGACACCGACTTCTACCGCTTCAAGGGATTGAGACTCGACTACTTGGGCTGACGTTGGCCCGCCCTGTCGTCGTCGTGCTGTTCAATCAGGCGCCTTGCCGGCCGCCCTCGATCTAGTCGCCGCGATCTACCTCGACCTCGAGCTCTCGCAGGAGTTCCTCGGCCAGCCGGGTCAGCGGGCGGGGTTCCTGCTGCTCGCGGGGCTGCTCGGGGGGTTTCTGTTCATACGGACTAGCGCGCGGCTGATTCGTGACCCGAACGTCACGTGGTGGCCCGGGAACGTGGAGACGTCGAGCGGGCTGCACATCCACCATCTGGTGTGGGGGATCGTCACGATCATGGCGACGGGCTTCGCGATGTTCTCGTTCCAGCCCGACAGTCCATGGGCGGAGATTCTCGCCGTGTTGTTCGGGATCGGCTGCGGCCTGACGCTCGACGAGTTCGCGCTCTGGCTCCACCTCGAGGACGTCTACTGGTCGGCGGAGGGGCGCTCGTCGGTCGACGCGGTGATCGTTGCGACGATCGTCGGCGGGATGCTGGTCGCGGGGGCCGCGCCGCTGGGAACCGACGAGCGCGGATCGGTGGTCGCGATCGCCTCGGTCATCGCCGTGAACTTCCTGTTCGTGATCGTGGCGATCGGCAAGGGCAAACTGCTGTCGGCCGTCCTCGGCGCCTTCGTGCCGCTGGTCGCGCTCGTTTCCGCCGCGCGGCTCGCGAAGCCCAATTCGCGCTGGGCGAAGCGGCGCTACGCGGCGGACAGCGCCAAGCTCGAGCGCGCCACGCGGCGCAACGACCGCAACGAGGCGCTTCAGGACCGTCTCTTCAACCTGATCGGCGGCGCGCCGTCGAATGACGCAGACGACGGGCGCGACCCTTAGCCTTCGGCCACTCTCCCTCCTCTGCCCGTGAAGAACGTCTCATCGAACAGCACGACGCGCCGGCGTAGGCGCGTCACGGCGATCGTCCTCGCCGCCGTCGCGAGCGCGCTGCTGGCCCCCGCCGCGGCGACCGCCTCGTCGAGCCAGCTGTCGATCATCCAGGACGACGGCACCTTCCTCGGCTACAACGGCCGCGACTCGGAGGCTGCGATCGCCGAGGCGAAGGCGCTCGGCGCGGACGCGATCCGGATCTTCATGTCCTGGCACTCGGTCTCCCCGAACCAGAACTCGCGCCGGCGCCCGCCGGGCTTCGACGTCGGCGACCCCGACTCGCCGGGCTACGAGTGGGGGATTTACGACGCGCTCGTGGACCGTGCGCGGCGTCACGGGCTGAAGCTGCTGATCACGCTCTCGCCGCCGCTGCCGTACTGGGCGTCCGAGGAGCCTTCGCGCTGCCCGCACCGGATCGGCGGCTACTCCTACCAGCCGTTCTCGTGCATGTGGAAGCCGCCGCCGAAGCTGTTCGGCGAGTGGGCGGGGGCAGTCGCGCGGCGCTATGGCACGCGCGCGAAGGGTCCCTACGGCGGCCAGGTCGTGCTCTGGTCGCTCTGGAACGAGCCCAACCTCGAGCACTACCTCTATCCGCAGCTGCGCCGAACGCGCCGCGGGATCGTCGATCTCGCCGCCGTGCGCTACCGCAAGATGTGGATCGCCGGCCAGCGCGCGATCGCCAGGTACGACCCGCCGAGTGCGCGCAAGGTGCTGTTCGGAGAGACCGCGGCGATCAGCTCGCCGCTCGACACCCTGCACGCCGCGCTCTGCCTCGACGAGGACGGGCGCCCGTTCACGGGCTGGATGCGCGCGCAGCACGGCTGCGGCAAGCCGCGGCGGCTGCCGATCGCCGGTCTCGCGGTGCACCCGTACAACAACTTCGCGATCGGCTCGGTCTATACGCGCAGCTACACCAAGGACTCGCTGCCGATGGCCTATGTCAGCCGTGCGCACCGGCTGCTCGACCGCGCCGCGCGCTACCGGCGGATCCCGCCCCACCGGCCGATCTACGTCACCGAGTTCGGCTTCGAGTCGAGTCCGCCGAACCCGTTCGGCGACGGGCTCAGCCTCGGGCGCCACGCGGCGGCGATCAACGAGGCCGAGCGGCTCTTCTTCGGCGACTCGCGGATCAGGTCGACGGCGCAGTACGAGCTCTTCGACGTGCCGAACCCCGACCAGTTCAACACCGGCCTGCGCCTCAACGACGGCGACCCGAAGCCCGCCTTGGCGGCATACCGGATGCCGCTGGTGGTGACGAAGCTGAGCCCGAGCCTGGTCGAGGTCTGGGGCCAGGTCAGGCCCGCCGAGGGACGCGTCCGCGTCGACGTGACGGCCTCCGGCGCGCGCGTCGGGAGGCCGCTGACCAACGCGGCCGGCTACTACCGCTTCAAGGTCCGCCGCGGCGGCGCCGCGCGCTTGCGCTACCGCGCCGAGTGGACCAGCCCCGACACCGACGAGACGCTGCGCAGCCGCGTCGCCTCGGCGGGCCGGCCGATCGCCTACCGCGAGTGAGCGGCGCCACAGCGACTTTCGGGCCGGCGTTCGAGGATCAGCGAAGGCCGTGACCGGCAGCCAGGCGGGCGCCGCTCCAGCGCGGACGGGAGCCGGGGCGCGGTTGCGCTCGGTCTGGGCGGAGGCGGGATTGGTGGCGGCGGTCGCGTTGCCGCTGCTGCTGTTGATGGACGCCTACGTCCGCGACTCGCCGACCCCGCGCAACGACGAGCTGATCTACGAGCTGATGGCCCGCGAGCCGTTCGACCCGCACACCTTTCCGTTCGCGCACCGAGTCGCGGTCCCGACGCTCGTCCACCTGCTCCCGTTCGGCCACACGTTCTCGTTCAGCCTGCTCGCGTGGCTCTCGACCGCGGCCTGCGGCGGGCTCGTCTACGTCCTGCTGCGCCGGTTCGAGATCGACAAGCGGCTGTCGGCGGCGCTCGGCGTCCTGATCGCGCTGTCGCCGGTCCTGTTCGTCGTGTCGTTGCGTCAGGGCCGCAACGTCGACCCCGAGTCGCTGCTGATCATGCTCGCCGGGACGATCGCGATCGTCGACCGCCGCCCGGCCGTCTTCGGGGCGATCGTGCTCGTCGGCTGCTTCGTGCGCGAGGCCGCGCTGTTCCTCGTCCCGTTCGCCTATGCGGTCTGGGCCGAGCGACTGTGGGACCCGCGCGCTGCGCGCCAGACGGCATTCGCGTCGGTCCCTGCGATCGCTGCCTACGCCGCCATGCGGGCGGCCGTCCCCGCGGTCGCGCGCGAGCAGGTGCTCGGCTACGACTCGCTGCTCGGCGGCCGGCTCGAGGTACTGCGCAAGGCAGCCGAGCAGCCGCTCACGATCCTGCGCCGCATGGCGATCGCCTTCGGCCCGCTCTGGCTCGCGGCGCCGTTCGCGCTGCGCGACCTGCGCTTCGCCCGCCGCGGCCTCGTGCTGCTCGCGGTCTGCGCGCTCGCGATGACGTTCGCGCTCGACTGGGGCCGGATCGTCTTCCTCGCCACGCCCGTCGTCGTGGTCGCGGCGGCGTGGGTCCTGAACACCCGCCCCCGGCTCGCGATCGCGGCCGTGCTGGCGCTCGCCGCGCTCGACGTCGGCTACGCGATCTACATGGAGGACTTCGGCGGCGCCCAGGACGGCATCATCGACGTCCCACCGACCCGCTATCCGACCGTCTGAAGCGGACCGGGGCGGAGCTCGAAGCTCCGCCCCGGCGCCACCTCAGTCGCGGTAGTAGCGCAGCGGCTGGCCGGCCTTGGCGACGCGGCTGTAGGACACGCCGCCGGTCAGCGGGTTCTGCCACTTGATCCGCCAGCTTCCGTTCGCCGCGCCCGCTCGGCTCTGGTTGAGCCGGAAGATGCCGACCGAGTTCGGCGACGGCCGGGCGACGGTCCGGAAGCTGCCGCCGCGCCGGAACTGCAGCTCCGGCTTCTGGAACTGGCCCATCCGGCGCGCCTGGCGCGCGGGCCGGACCTGGCCGTAGACCTCGACCGTCCGCGCCGAGCGGCGCGTCACGACGATCGGCAGCCGGTACGCCTCGTAGGACGGCTTCTTCTGGCCGCCGGCGAAGCGCAGGCCGCTGTTGTACTGGAGCGGGTCGCGCACGTCGACGAGCTGGTACTGGGCGACCGTCTTGATCCGGCGGTCGCCGGCGAACAGCCGGTCGGACTCGTTGATGTACTGGCCCTGGCGGGTCGGCGAGATCGTCGAGCCCGGGTCGGGCGGGTTGGTCTGGTAGCCGAACTCCGTGATGTAGATCCCACGGCCGCCCGGAACCCGTCCCCGCGCCGCCGCCTGACCCATCAAACGGTGCAGGCGCGGCAGGTACTGCTGCGGCAGCGCCACCTTGCTGCTCGTCCTGCGCGACGGAGGGCCGAACCCGCCCTGGTTGTAGGGGTGGATCGCCCAGCCGCCGATGTTCAGCTTCGCCGGTCGCCCGCCACAGCCGTGCAGCGAGCGCAGCCGGCCCCTGAACGGCTTGCCGTCGGGGCCGAGGCAGAGCGAGGCGTAGAGCATCGGCAGCGGCGCGCTGATCGCGGCGACCTCGCCGAACAGGACGCGGCCCCTGCGCGAGGGGTCGTAGCTGCGGATCGCCTTGTATCCGGCGCTCCAGAGCTTGCGGTAGTAGACGCCGCCCGTCTCGACGCGGCCGAACTTGGTGCGGGTGATCTCCGGCGTGATCCAGGTGTAGAGGTTCGGCTCGTTGTAGAGCGCGTACCAGTCGACCTGGCCGCGGTAGCGCTTGGCGACGGCGGCCGTGAACGCGCCGAACTCGGCCGGCTTCGGCTTCCAGGTGCAGATCCGGTTGAAGCGGCAGCGGCTCGGCTGCTCGGACGCCCAGTGAGGCCCGGGCCCGCTGACGGTGAACAGCAGCTTGATCCCGTTGGCGCGCGCGAGGCTGACGATCCGGTCGGTCGCGGACCAGTTGTAGAGCGGCTCGCTCGGATCGCTGGTGTCGAACCCGGCCGGCTTGACGCGGTCGTTGATCCGCGTGTAGACGCGGTAGAAGAGGACGTTGGTGCGGAGCACGTCGACGCCGAGGTCCTTCATCTCCCGCATCGCGGCCGCGGGATCCTCGCCCGAGCGCTCGCCGAACATCTCGGCGTCGTCTTGGATCAGCGACAGCTGTCCGGAGCTGGCGCCGGCGACTGTCGGCGCGACGAGCACAGCCATCAGGGCCAGCAGCGCGCAGACGAACGTGCGGAGGGCGTTCGAGTTCCTCATGCGTCCCTTCGGTCGTCGCCCCGGGAAAGGGGTGGGGGGCGAGGTTGACGGTGTCGCATAGTACACACGGCCTCAGCCGTGAAGTTGCGGTCCTGTTCGGGAAGTCAGCGGTAGAGCGGGACACGCGCGAAGCGGTCGCGCAGCGCCTGCCAGGCGGGCTTGCGCTGACCGTCGTAGGTCAGCACGCCCTTGTGGTGGCGGATGTTGTTGTTCGGGCCCGCGCCGTTGATCGCGCCGCCACGCCAGCCCGGGAAGATCTCGAACTCGCGCAGCGTCCAGTGGATCGCGCCGGAGAGGAACGGCAGGCGGTCGACGAGGTCGATCGTGCGCGCCACATGGTTGGCCTGAAACGCGTAGCCGCCCTTGACGTCGGGGGCGGCGTCGGCCATGTCGGGCCTGGCCTCGGCGCCGAACTCGGTCATCACGAGCGCCTGGTCCGGATAGTCGGCGCGCGCCTTGACGAGGTACGGCTCGAGCCCGGCGAAGTCCTCGACCCACGGATACCAGCCGAAGTACTGGTTGATCCCGATCACGTCGAAGGCGTCGTAGGTCCGCTGGCGCGGGAGCACCGGTCGGGTCTTGATGTCGACGGCGATCGGCAGCAACGGGTCGAGGTCGCGCGCAGCCGCGGCGGCGTCGAGCAGGAAGCGGCGCGTGGCCGGGCGGCGATCGGGCGTGAAGCTGAGCTCGTTCGCGACGCCGTGGACGATCACCGACGGATGGCTGCGAGCGGCGATCACGGTGCGCTCCACCTGCGCGACGGCGCGGCGGCGCTGCAGCGGTGTCCGGAGCAGGTTGACGCCGTGGTCGCGCTGCCAGACCGGCGCCTGGTTGTAGACCATGATCCCGGCCTGGTCGAGGCGGCTCAGGAGCCCCTCGCTGAGGACGTAGTGGGCGCGCGTCACGTTCGCGCCGACCTCCTTCAGCTCGCGCACGATCGTGTCCATGTCGGGGCCGGTGAGCGCCGGCCCGCGGCCGGGGAAGTCCTCGTGGATCGAGGCGCCGCGGAGGTTGATCGGCCGGTTGTTGAGCAGCAGGATGCCGTCGCGGACGGTCACCGAGCGGAATCCGATCCGCCGCCGGTCGAGCTGGACCTGCTCGCCGTCGTAGGAGAGCGTGACCTGTGCGTCGTAGAGCTGGGGCCGGTCCGGCGACCACAGCTCAGGCGCCGGCACCGCGATCTGGATCCGCGCCCGGCGCCGCCCCGAGCGCGCGCCGCGCAGCTCGACGACCTTGCGCGTGACGCGGCCGGTCGGCGAGCGCAGCCAGACGCCGATCCGCGCCTGCGGGAGCGGCAGCGTGACCGTGCGCCCGCCGCGCCGCACCCGCTTGGCTCGCGCGCGCGGCAGCTTGTCGAGCACGCCGTCGACCAGCAGCGACGCGCTGCAGCCCGTCGCGGGCCCGTTACAGCGCACGGACGGCATCAGGCCGAGGTCGCGCACGTTGGCCTTGCCGACCGGCGCCAGCGTCACCGGCTTGGTGATCCCGCCCCAGTTCCACCAGCCCTCGTAGAGACGCGGGTCCTTGCGGCTGTCGACGAGCACCTCGAGCGTGTTCTCGCGGCCCGGCGCGAGCCCGCGCGCCGGGATCTCGAACGGGGGGTAGGGGTCGATGCTGATCCCGATCCGCCGCCCGTTGAGCGACACGGTCGCCCGTCGGCGCGCCTGCTCGAAGCGGAACGCCCAGCGGTAGCCGGCGACGTCGGGCCCCTGGAAGCGCAGCCTGTAGAGCTTCACCGTGCCGCCGAACAGCGGCGTGCTCGTGACGCCGTCGAAGACGTCGGGGACGGCCGTCGGGTGCCAGTCGCCGACTGCCTGGGCCGACCGGACTGGCGACAGGGCGGTCGCCCGGGCGGCCGCGGCCGAGGTGGGCGGAGATCCGGGCGTGGGCTCCGTCGGCGGGGTCGCCGGTGGCGCCGTCTCCGGCGCGGTCTCGGGCGGCGGCGCCGGTTGGGCCGGTACCGGTGGGGTGACCATGTCCCTGACCTCCCAGCCCGAGGTCAGCGGGATCGGCTGCGGGGGCGCGGCGGTGGCCGCGGCGGGCAGGACGACCAGCGCCGACGCGGCTGCGACGGCAATCGAGATCGAGCGGCGCATCGGTAGGAGAACCCGGCCGGCGGCGGCTAGTTGTGGCGTAGAGGGAGCGATTCGGCGGCCATGATCGCGGACGTCCGGCTCCCGCGTCGCGGCGCCACCCCGGGGGCGGCGTGGTTGGACCGAGCGCCAGTCATAATCAGAGGAGATGGATCCGCAGCGAAAGCGCAAGTTGCGCCTGTTCGTGGCGCTCAGTGCCGCGGTGCTGCTCGCCGGCGCCCTGATCTACACGAGCTTCAGCGCCTCGACCCAGGCCAGCACGCCGTCCGACCTGCTCGCGAGCGCCGAGCCCGGCCGCTCCTACGAGCTCACCGGCAAGGTCGTGAACGACTCCGTCGACAAGGACGGCGAGCGGCTGACGTTCCGGATCCGCGACCGCGAGGGCAGCGCCTCGGTGCCCGTCGCCTACGAGGGCGTCGTGCCAGACCCGTTCCGCGAGGGTCGCGAGGTGATCGTCTCCGGCGAGCTGAAGGGCAGGACGTTCGTCGCCGAGCGCGACTCCTTGATCACCAAGTGCCCCTCGAAGTTCACCAAGGACGAGCAGAGCACCTGACGTGGCGGGTGTCGGCTCCGCCTGCCTGCTCGTCGGACTGCTGACGGCGGCCTACGCGGCGGGAGCCTCGCTCTACGGCGCGCGCAGCAGCAGCCGCGCGGCGGTCGTGTCGGGGCGGCGGGCGATCTACTGCCTCGCGGCGCTGCTCATCGGCGCCACGGCGATCCTGCAGTCCGCCTTCCTGCGCTCGGACTTCTCCTACAAGCTCGTCGCCGACGGGTCCTCGACCGACACGCCGACCTTCTACAAGGTCACCGCGATGTGGGCGACCCAGGACGGCTCGCTGCTGCTGTGGGCGCTGCTGATGTCGATCTTCTCGAGCGCGGTGCTGTTCCTCACCCGCCGCTCGCTGCGCGACATCGCCCCCTACGCGACCGCCGTGCTGGCCGTGGTCGCCGGCTTCTTCCTGATGCTGATGGTCGGTTGGGAGAACCCGTTCACGACGCTCGCCAACCCGCCAGTCGAGGGCGCCGGGCTCAACCCGCTGCTGCGCCACCCGGCGATGATGATCCACCCGCCGATGCTCTACACGGGCTACGTCGGCTTCTCGATCCCGTTCGCGTTCGCGATCGGCGCGCTGATCACGCGCCACACCGGCGCCGACTGGATCCGCGCCACGCGCCGGTTCGCGCTCGTCGCCTGGATGTTCCTCGGCACCGGGATCATGCTCGGCGCACTCTGGTCCTACGCCGAGCTCGGCTGGGGCGGCTACTGGGCCTGGGACCCGGTCGAGAACGCGTCGCTGATGCCGTGGCTGACCGGCACCGCGTTCATCCACTCGATCATGGTCCAGGAGAAGCGCGGGATGCTGAAGGTCTGGAACGTCTCGCTGGTGATCGCGACGTTCGTGCTCGCGCTGCTCGGCACGTTCCTGGTGCGGTCGGGGATCCTCGACTCGATCCACGCCTTCGGCGCGTCGACGATCGGGACCCAGTTCCTGACGTTCATCGGGATCGTGATCGTCGGCTCGACCGCGCTCGTGATCTCGCGCCTGGACTCCCTGCGCAGCAAGGCGCGGCTCGACTCGCTGCTGTCGCGCGAGGCGTTCTTCCTGGCGAACAACCTCGTGCTGGTCGGCCTCTGCGTCGTGATCTTCTGGGGGACGTTCTTCCCGCTGATCTCGGAGGCGCTCAACGGCCAGGAGGCGAGCGTCGGGCCGCCGTGGTTCAACCGGCTCGCGACGCCGCTCGCGCTGGTGCTCGTTGCGCTGGCGGCGATCGGGCCCGCCGTGCCGTGGCGGCGGGCGAGCCGCGTCGGCGCACTGCGGGTGTTCAAGCTGCCGCTGGCCGTGCTCGCGCTGACGCTCGCCACGCTGCTCGCGCTCACCAACTCGGCCGAGCGGCCGGCGGCGCTGCTGATGTTCTGCCTCGTCGCGCTGGTCCTGGCGGTCGTCGTCCAGGAGCTCGTCCGCGGCACGCTCGCCCGCCGCACGATCACCGGCGATCCGCTGCCGCGCGCGCTCGCGCAGCTCGTCGCGCGCAACCGCCGCCGCTACGGCGGCTACCTCGTCCACGCGGGGATCGCGGTGCTGTTCCTCGGCGTCGCGGCCTCGTCGGCGTTCCAGGAGCAGCGCGACGTGCGCGTCTCGCCCGGCGACACGTTCGAGGCCGGCGGCTACCGGATCACCTACGAGCGCGCGACCGCCAGCCTCGGCGGCGACCGAGCCGGCACCGGAGCGCCGATCTCCTTCGGCGCGGTCCTCACCGCCCGCCGCGGCGACGAGCGCTACACGTTGCACCCCTCGCGCAACTTCTATCCCTCGCGCGACGCCTCCAACGGCGCGATCGGCCGCTTCTTCGAGGGCGAGGCGACGAGCGAGGTCGACGTCCGCTGGGGCCTGCGCCGCGACCTCTGGGCGGCAGTCCGGCCCGACATCGGCGCGCTCGAGCCGGCGATCCGGGAGGCCGACGCCAAGTTCTCCAAGTCCGCCGACGACGTCCAGGCGATCGTCATCGCCGCGATCGTCGACCGCTACCGCACCAATTCGCCGCCCGCCAACTTCCGCGTGATCGACTCGCCCCTCGTCTCGTGGATCTGGATCGGCGGAGCGATCGTGCTGCTCGGCGCCCTGATCGCGATCTGGCCGTCGCCCGAGACGCGTCTGCGGCGGGTGACGAGCATCTACGCCGCGCGCCTGGGCAAAGAGCTCTCGCGCGCCTAGCGATGGAGTACGGCCTGGCGGTGATCCTGCTGGCGGCGCTGGTCGCCTTCGTCGTCCTGCGGCCGTTCGTGCGCGGTGTGGGGGAGGACCGCGGCGAGTCGGCGAGCCGCGAGGAGCTCGAGGCGGCCAAGGAGGCGAAGTACCGCGAGATCCGCGACGCGCGGCTCGACGTCGAGATGGGCAAGCTGTCCAAGGACGACTTCCGCTCGATCGACCGCGAGCTGCGCGGCGAGGCGATCGAGATCCTCAAGCGCTTGGACGCGCTCGAGGATCGAGCCCCCGAGGCGGAATCCGAGGCTCCCAAGGCCTGACGCGCTAGTCTCCGTCCGCGATGGAGGCGATTCTCAGCGGACTTCAGGTGATCCTGGCGGTTGTCGTGATCGTCCTGATCCTGATGCACTCGGGCAAGGACGCGGGCCTGTCGGGCGCGTTCGGCGTCGGCGTCGGCGGCGGTCCCTTCGGTGGCGGCTCGCTCGTCGAGCGCAATCTCAACCGCTGGACGATCGCGTTCGCGGTCCTCTTCGTGATCAACGTGCTCGTACTGCTGAAGCTCTAGCGCGTCGTCGCGTTCGTACCCCTGACTTGCCCTAACCCGCCGGTACGACCAGGCGCAATGATCCACGGCCGCCGATGACGGTGGTGCGCGCTCCCTCGCTGTCGTAGGCCCGCAGCCGCAGCCGGTAGGCGCCGGACGGGAGCTGGGCTCCTAGCTTCACGCGCCAAACGCGCTTCGTCGCCGGGCCGGAGAGCGTCGCCCGCAGCCAGACCGGACGTCCGCACGATCGCGGTGCCAGCAGTCGCTTGCTCGATGCCGACCAGAAGCGGCAGCGTGCGGTGGAAGTGCGCCGGTAGAGCGTTCCATAGATCCTCGCGACGCCGTCGGAGTCGCTCGCGCGACCCTTGAGAGCCCTGTGCGACTTGCCCAAGCCGCGGTTGGGGTCGAAGCGGAGCTGAGGTCCCTCCGACCTGGTCGAAGGCGGCTGGCTGGGCGGCGTGGTCGGCGGCTTGGGCGATGGCGAGGGGAAGACGTCGCCGTGCGCATAGTGGGCCGTCAGCGTCGACGGGGAGGCGGGGACGGTGATCTGGTGCGAGCGAACGCCGCCATCGGACCACCCCCCGAACGAATACAGCAAGTCGCCGAACGTGAACTGCTCCGGCGCGCTCACAGTCGTCTTGAACCCGATCGCCGTCGTGCGCTTCGCCGGTGCGGTGAAGGTCGAGTCGTAGTAGGACAGCTGCGCCCCCGGCGCGTCGCTGGTGAGCGTGATCGTGGTCGTCTCGGGATCGATCCTGACCGTCCGCGAGCTCGTCAGGCCCTCCGAGTCCCTCGCCGTCAGCACGACCTCGTAGTAAGAGTCGGCGTCGTGGCTCGCGGGATCCGTGAAGGAGACGCTGCCCTGCTCGCGATCGTCGAAGAACGGGTGCGTGTGCGCTCCGTGGATCAGGCGCACGGTCCAGCTGAAGGAGGTGTCCGGATCGAGGGCTCCCTCCTCGGGATCCGTCGCCGAGCCGTGAAGCTCGATCGTGTCGCCGCCGCGGTAGGTCGACGGCGCGTCGATCGCAGGCGGTTTAGGCGGGCTGTTGCCGGCCGTGATCGTGACCGAGTCGGTGTCGGTCTTGTCGCCGTCGTCGACCGTCAGGGTCGCGGTGTAGGTGCCCTCCTCGGTGTACTGGTGGCTGGGCGAGACCGCGCTGCTGTGGCCGCCGTCGCCGAAGTCCCATGAGTAGGACAGGTCGTCGCCGTCGGCGTCCGAGGAGCCCGATCCGTCGAACGCGACCGTCATCGGGACGTTCGGCGAGAAGGTCGGGTTCGCCGTCGCCTCGGCGACCGGCCGCGTGTTGCCCGGCGAGTAGACGAGCCGCTCGACCGAGCCCGAGCCCGCGGTTCCGTCCCCGAAGCTCACGTAGACGATGTCGCCGTTGTCGGGCGCCTCGCCGATGAAGACGTTGCCCCACCACTCGCTCGCCACGCCGTGCCTCACCGGCGCGGCCGCGGTCCCGCTCAGTCGGTCCATGAACCCGCCCGCGAAGTCGCCGAAGAAGATCGACCCCTGGTACCCGGGCGGGTAGGCGCCGCCCTGGTAGATCGGCCCGGCCATGACCGCCGCGCCACTCCCGCCGGGCGGGTGCGGATAGGTGTAGGTCGGGTCGATCTGCGGACCGATCGACTGGCACTCGCTCCAGTTGCCATAGCCGTTGGTGGCCGTCTTGCCCTCCCGGCAGTGCCAGCCGTAGCTGCCGCCACCCTGGGTGATCAGGTTGACCTCCTCGTGCCGGCCCCAGCCGACGTCGGCCACGATCAGGTCGTCTCCGTCGCCGAGGCTGAAGCGGAACGGGTTGCGGAAGCCCTTCGCCCAGAGCTTCGTGCAGACGTCGTCGAGGTCCGAGTTCGTGGGGCAGAACGGATGGCCGTCGACGCCGTTGCCGTTGCGGTCGACGTGCATGACCTTGCCGGCGAGGCTGCGCTCGTCGTAGCTGCGGAAGGCGCGCTCGTCGACCTCGCTGTAGCTGGCGGCGTCGCCGGAGCCGACGAAGAGCGTGCCGTCGGGAGCGGAGCGAACCGTCCCGATCGAGTGCGAGTCGCCCTCGGAGGGGATGCAGTCGACGTCGTTCTGCGGTGGCGGGCAGACGGGGCCGTCGCCCGGGCCGGGGATGTAGCTGCCGAGCAGGACCGTCTGCTCGCTGACGACGTTCTTCGAGTCGAGCTTGACGCGCCGCAGCTGGGAGACCATCGGCCCGAGGCTGTCGGGGCTGACGAGCGGGCTCAGCTCATAGGTGAAGAGCAGGTAGACGTAGTTGTTGCCGGCGGTGCCGAACTGCGAGTCGACGGCCATGCCGAGCAGGCCGCGGTCGTTGCCGGAGTTGACGATGTCGCGGATGTCGAGCGCGGTGTATGCGATCGACGATCCCGGGCTGGCGACCTTGAGGATCCCGTCCTTCTCCGCGATCACCCTGCGCCCGTTGGGCAGCCAGTCGACGACGGTCGGCCGGGTCAGGCCGGAGATCATCGTCTGCTCCTCGAAGCCGGGCGGGAAGTTGGCCGCCGGGGCGCTGCTCGCGCTCAGCCCCAGAGCGGTGAGGGCGGTCGTGAGTAGGAGAAGCGGCTTGGCCACGGCGTCCAGAATTACCAACGGTCGCGCCTATTCGCCAATTCGAGCAGTGACCTAGCCAGCGGAGCTGCTGACACGCACGCCGTGGGCTCGCAGCGGGGGACAGACGGCGCCTGTCGCGAAGCGGCGGCCGTAGAGCTCGCCGTCGGAGGTGAGCACCGAACGGGCCCCGAGCGCCTCGACGCGGGACAGGATGCCGAGTGCGGTGTCGGCGATGCGGACGTCGTCGAGCGGACGGGTGATCTCGCCGTTCTCGATCAGGAAAGTCCCGTCGCGTGTGACGGCGGTGAAGAGCGTGTCGGCGGGCCGCACGACGTTCGCGTACCAGAGGCGAGTCACGTAGATCCCGCGCTCGACCGGCGCGCACAGCTCGTGCTCGTCGCGTGCGCCGCCGCCGATCAGCACCATGTTGGTCGGCGAGGGGCCCGATGCCTGGCCGCCGGCAACGAGCGCGTGGCCGGTGGACGCCGTGCCGGCGCCGGCCACAGCTGCGCTGCGGGTGTCGTGGACGACCCGGTGGGCGACGCCGTCCTGGATCAGTGGCAGCGGAGCCTTCGGCGTGCCCTCGGCGTCGAACGCGCGCGGCAGCGTCGCGTGGAAGCGCGGCGAGTCGGACAGGTTGATTGCCGGCGAGACGATGCGCGTGCCGAGGCGCCCGCTGAGCGCGCCGCGCCCCTCGGCGTGGGCGAGGCCGTCGAAGGCGGTGTAGCCGAGGATCGAGAGCAGCTCGAGGACCGCGTGCGGCTCCATGACGAGCGTGTGCTCGCCGGGCTCGGCGGTCGCTGGCTCGCCCGCGACGAGCGCCTTCGCGACGGCGCGCTCGGCGAGCGCCGCCGGCTCGATCGCCCCCGCGGCGACGGTCGTCTGCGCCGCGTAGCCGGTGCGCCCGCCGGGCGCGGTGGCGATGACCTTCATGAACGCGTCGGTGACGCGGTCGCTCAGCTCCGCTCCCGTCGAGGAGGCGATCGCGGTCTCGCCCTCGGCGGCAGTCCAGATGCCGCCGGCTTCCACGCCGTCACGCTCGGCGACGTCGAAGGCGGCCGCCAGTGCGGCGCTGCCGGCCGCCGGGTCGAGCTGGGCCGTCGACGGGTCGTGGCCTCCGTGGCCGCGGGACGCGGCCGGAGCCGGGAAGCCGGGGAAGTGCCCCGCGCCGGCCCGGGCGGCAGCCGTCTCGGCGGCGAGCACGGCGGCCCGGGCGCAGTCCTCGAGCGCGCCGCGATCGACGCGGTTGGTCGCCGCGCGGCCGACGTGGCCCGCGCGCAGGGCGGCGACCTCGACGGTCAGGTCGTCGACCGCGGTCGCCTGAGTCGGGCGCGTGCGCGCGAAGCGCAGCATCGTCGAGCGCTCGCGCGTCACGGTCGCGAGCGCGTCCCGGCCACCCGCTGCCGCCAGCGCTCGCTGCGCCAGGTCCAGCGCGCCGGCGCCCGCGCGATCGCTCACGCCGAGCCCACGAGCACGTCGCGGAACCGCGCCGGCGCGCTTCCGTGCGACACGTGTGCGACCTGGCCCGGCTCGCCCTTGCCGCAGTCGGTCAGCGACGTCAGCCGCCACTCGCCGGCCGAGCAGACGGAGTCGAGGCTGGCCCAGAAGGCTGGGGTCACGCCCGCGTAGACGGGATCCCGCAGCAGGCGCCCGAGCCGGCCGTCGACGATCTCCCACGCCGCCTGGCCGCCGAACTGGAAGTTCAGCCGCCGCGAGTCGATCGACCAGGAGCGGTTGTTGTCGATGTAGACGCCGTGGTCGACTCCGGCGAGCAGCTCCTCCAGCGACCCGCCGTCGCCGGGGTCGAGGCTGACGTTCGTCATCCGGACGATCGGCTGGCGCGCGAAGCTCTCGCCGCGGGCGCAGCCGCCCGAGCGCTCGAGACCGGCCTCGGCGGCGCTCTCGCGTGACGAGAGGAAGCCGCGCAGCTCGCCTTCGCGCACGATCGGGATCGACTGCGCGGGCACTCCCTCGTCGTCCCAGCCGAAGCTTCCGAGCGCGCCGGGGAGCGTCGCGTCGGCGGTGACCGACATCGCCTCGGAGCCGTAGCGCAGCGAGCCGAGCCCATCGGCGGGCACCCAGCTCGTGCCGGCGTAGGAAGCCTCGTAGCCGAGGATCCGGTCCAGCTCGACCGCGTGGCCGACCGACTCGTGGATCTGCAGGCCGAGCTGCTCGCCGCCGAGCACGAGCGTCGTCGGCCCCTCGGGGCAGGGCGGGGCGTCGAGCAGGGCGGCGGCCTCCTCGGCGACGCGCGGCGCGTGCCCGGCCAGGTCGAGCGCCAGCGTGTGCTCCCAGCCGGCCTGGGCGATGCCGCCGGAGTGGGATGCGGGGTAGGAGCGCTCTTGCGTGCCGGCGGCGCCGACGGCGGTCGCCTCGACGCCTCCGCCGCACTCGGTCAGGCGCTGCTCGCAGAGTGCGCCCTCGGTTGAGGCGAACAGCTTGTGCTCGACGCGCGACTGCGCGTGGGCGAGCGCGACGGTCACTCGGGGCTCGGCTCGCATCGCGGCGTCGGCCTCGGCGAGCAGCGCGAGCTTGTCCTCGGGCGGCACCGAGAACGGGTCGACGTCGGCGGGGGACGCGTAGCTGCCGATGGCGGGCGGCTCGGGAGCGAGCGCGGGCGCGCCGGCCTGCGGCTGCGCCTGCGCGATCGCCAGCGCTCGCTTCAGGGCCTCCTCGGCGGCCGCTCGGTCGGATCCCGCCGCGGCCGCAAACGCCCAGCCGCCGCCGACCTGGACGCGAACGCCGAAGCCCTCCTCCTCGTGCGTGTCGAGCTCGTCGAGCTCGCCGTTGCGCATCGCCACCGTCTCCTGGCGCAGGCGGACGTGGCGGGCGTCGGCGTAGTCGACACGGGTGGAGGCCGTGTCCATCAGGTCACGCAGCAGGTCCCGCACCGTCGCGACCCTATCGAGCGGCCAAGTAAGGGGGGGTGGGGTCGGCTGGTACCCGCCCTGGGGTCAAGGCGTGCCTGTACCAATACAGAGACATCTTTGTCTAGGAACTGCTCCGAGCGGTAAAGAAGCTCGTGTTCTCAACCGATGGTGCCCGCTGTGAGGGGGAGGGTCGAAGGAGGCGAGACGCCGGCGGGCGAGTACGCGCGCCACCGGCGCGCCGTGCTCGGCATGCTCGCCAAGCGCTTCCCACGGCTCGACCAGGACGACCGCCTCGCGATCTACCACGACGCCTGGACCCGGGTGCTCGCAAAGCGCCAGCGCGGCGAGGAGATCCTGTCCCTGCGCGCCTTCCTGCTCGCGACGGCCGGGGCGGAGGCCCTCAACGCCGTCACCCGCCGCAAGCCGCCCTCCCCGATCGGTCCCGACGATCCACTGCTCGCCGCGCTCGCCGACGAGGGCGCGAGCGTGGAGGAGCAGGTGGTGACTCGCGATCAGGCGCGCATCGCCCGCAACCTGCTCGACAGCCTCGACGAGCGCCAGCGCGACGTCTTGAAGCTGCGCTGGGACCTCCAGCTCAGCGGCGCCGAGGTCCGCGCCGCGCTCGGCCTCAGCGAGCGTCAGTACCAACGGCTCGCCGAGGAGGGCGCCGCCGCGATCGCCGAGCGTGTCGAGCAGCTCCAGGACGGTACGTGGTCTCGGCGCCAACGCAGCCTGCTAGCCGCCTGCCTCGTCCGCGTGACGAAGGACGGCGACCAGCGCGTCGGCATCGCCAGCGACGAGCAGCGCAAGGAGGCCCAGCGCCTGCTCGAGTCCGACCCACACGTCGCCGCCCTGTTCTCCGAGGTCCGCGCCGCCCTGCGCCGCGGCGCTGCCCTGCTCCCGCTGCCCGCGCTCCTCCTCGACGGCGATGCGCTTGCCGCGACCCGAGTCACCGAGCTCGCGCGAGGTCAGCTCACCGACCTCCTCCAAGCCGCCAAGCAGCACGCCACATCGCTCTACCTACGCACAGCCGATCCCACCCTCCTGACTACCTCTCGACCAGGCGCCGCCATGGCCACCATCGCCGCCGGCCTGGCCCTGACCGGAGGCGCCTACGGCGTCCACCACCAGCTCGCCGCCGCGCCCGCTCCAAGCCCCCAGGCGGCCACCGTCTCCGACCGCACTCACCTCTCGCCTCGAACACCGCCCCAACGGGCCCCCAAGGCGGCACCGCCCAGCCGCAACCACCCTCGCTCCCAACCTTCGAGCCCCCCGGTCGAGCAACCACCCGTGGACCAAGCCCCTCAGTCCACCAACGAGACCCCGACCGCCCCACCTCCAGCCGTCAGCCCGACCCCAACCTCCAACCCGACCGAGTTCGGGTTCGAGGACAAGTGAGGAGACAAGATGTACCTCAATAATGCTCGCCTGCATGTCGCTGCTTTCCCAATAGCGGCGTTCATGTTCGTCCTAGTTGCTCTTGCTTCAGACGCGCGCGCCGCGACAGACACCTCTCCTCCTGCGGTGCCGCTCGGAGTGCGAGTTCAGCAAGGCGAGCCTTGGCAGTCGACCAATACCTTCGACGTCGCGTGGGACAACCCAACAGATGAGAGTTCGATCGAGATTGCTCACTACGAGCTATGTCCGGCAGCTCCGCTTGGCCCTTGCACTATCCATCAAGAGGCGTCAAGTGGAATCTCGGCCGCCACGGTGGTGGTTCCACATCCGGGCTGGTTTTGGTTCAGGGTGTGGCTTGAGGACGCTGCTGGAAACGTAAACGCAGACCTGAAGTCCCAAGCGGTAATGCTGCGCTTTGATGATCAACCGCCTCCGCTGGCCTTCATCACGCACGACGACGGGTGGCTCAATGCAACCACACCCGCGAGCCTCGCACTGACGATCCAGATTGGCCTGGGCGCGAGTTGGCCTGTGTCGGGGATCAGCGGATACTCGGTAAGCCGCGACGGCACTGTTCCAGATGCCGACATCGAGGTTGCCGCTCCGCAGGACTATGACCGATTTGCAGCGAGCTACACACTAGCTGGGCTCTCTGAGGGCGTGACACAAGTCCGGGCACGAAGTGTCTCGAATGCCGGTGTTGTCTCGGACGAGATAGGGACTAGCACTCTAAGAGTCGACAGGACAGCTCCTGAGGTTACGGCAGAGACGCTGCCTAGCTCGGAAGGCTGGCATCGTGGAGCCGTCGTTGTTAGATTGAGCGGCCTCGATCAAGCCGGTCTTTCGGGGATGGAGGCCGCTGACAGCGGGCCCGTTGAAGATGGTGGCCATCTGTCATATGTCATTGACGGACACGCGGCCCAAGTGATCTCTGGCGGCCACGGGAGCTTGACTGTCGATTCTGAGGGTCACCATGGTCTAACTGTCCAAGGTTTCGATCTAGCCGGCAACGCCTCAGAAAAGAAGTCCGTGGCGTTCAAGATCGATCAGACGGCGCCGACGGGGGCGTTTGGTCCGCTGGATGCGGCCGACCCGCAGCGGCTGGTGGTGGATGTGTTCGATGCGACGTCTGGCGTGGAGGGTGGTTGGATCGAGTATCGGCGGGATGGTGCAAATGGCTTCACGCGACTTCCGACGCATCTCGTCGGGAGCCGGATGGTGGCTCGAGTGGACGACTCGGCGCTGGCTCCTGGCCGGTATGAGTTCCGTGCCGTGGTGCGGGATGTCGCGGGCAATCAGGCGGTGGTCGGCCGACGCTCGGATGGGAGCCCGATGGAGCTCGGCTTGCCGGTCCGCGAGGGGACGCGCCTCGAGCTCGGGCCGGGTGGAAAACCGAAGGCCTGTACGAAAGCCGGACGGCGACGGGCGACGACGAAGCGCGGCAAGGCGAAGTCGAAGGGTAGGTCTGCTTGTCGGAGGGCGAAGCAGGGGGCGGGGGGCAGCGCGCTCGAGCCGGCGCCCGGCAAGCGCGTGAAGCTCGCGGGCCGGCTGGTGCGCGGTGGGAACGTGCCGGTCGCCGGCGTCGACGTCACCGTCGAGGGGCAGATGCGGTCCGGTGGGCCGTTCGCTCGCATCGGCAGCGTGCGCGCCGACGGCAGCGGCCGCCTGAGCTTCGTCCTACCGCCGGGCCCGTCGCGGACTGTCAGGTTCCGCTACGACGGCAGCGACACCCTGCGTCCATCGAGCGGGCAGGTGCTCACACGCGTGCGGGCAGCGGTGCGGCTAAAGGTGAGCCGGCGCCGCCTGCTCAACGGCCAAAGCGTCCAATTCACCGGACGGCTGCCGGGCAAGCCGATCCCCGCCGGCGGCAAGCTCGTGGCGCTGCAGGCGCGCGTGGGACGCCAGTGGCGCACGTTCGCGACACCTCGCGCGAAAGCGAACGGCGTGTTCAAGCACCGCTACCGCTTCACCGCCACGACCGGCCTGCGCCGGTACGCGTTCCGGGCGCTCGTGACTCGCGAGGCGGCCTATCCGTACGAGACCGGGACCTCGCGCAAGGTCCATGTGGTCGTCCGGGGTCGGTGATGACCCGTGGTGCGGGCGGCTAGACGTGCTTGGTCGCCCGCACCGCGGTGCCGTACGCGCAGATCTCGGTCCAGGTCGTCCCGAGCTCGGACGTGTCGAACCGGAACGCGACGATCGCGTTGGCGCCCTTGCCCTCCGCCTCCTCGATGAGGCGATCGGTGGCGTGCTGGCGACCCTCGGCGAGCATCTTCGTCATGCCCTTCAGCTCGCCGCCGACGAGCGACTTCATCGACGCGCCGATCTGCGAGCCGAGGTTGCGCGATCGCACGGTCAGCCCGAACACCTCGCCTAGCACCTCGTCGATGTCGTAGCCGGGAAGGTCGTTCATGGTCGAGATGAGCATGGGCGAACTCTAGCCCGGCCGTGGCGACGTCAGAACTCGGACTCGGCCGGCTGGGAAACCTCAGACCGCCACGGCCCGGCGCGACGCGGCCTCGATGCTCTCCACGTTGCGTGGCAGCACCTCGACCGTTCGCCGGCTGCCGAACGTCGCGTGCAGCACCGCGCCGTCGTACCGCTCGGCCAGGTCCCGCAGGTCGCGCTCGACATCCTCGCTTGCCGCCGATCCGACTCCGCACTCCTCCAGGAAGCGGCCCGGGAGCGGACCCGCGGCCTCCTCCGCTGACAGCTCGAGCTGCTCGGTCCGGAACCCGCCCGAGGTGACCGTGGCGGTCGGGCTCAAGAGGCAGACGGCCATGTCGTCGGAGACGCTGCGGGCCTCATCCGCCACGCGCTCGATCACCGCGGCGGCCGTGGCGTCGCGCCCGAGCTCGGCGACTATCCGGGTCAGCCGATCCCTGCCGAGCAGCCCCTGCTCGGTGCGCGCCTCGATCAGGCCGTCGGTGAACAGGCAGACCGTCACGCCCGGCGTGAGCGGCACGGTGGTCTGGCGCAACCCCGTCCGCAGGCCGGCCCCGATCGGCGGTGACGAGCCTGCGAGCACCGGCTCGAAGGCAGCGCCGCCGGTCACGATCGGCGCCGGGTGGCCGGCGCTCGCATAGGTGAGCGAGCCGCGCTTGGGATCGTGCACCGCGAGCAGCACCGTGGCGAAGTCGCCGCCGAGGCCCTCGCCGATCACGCGTCCCGCGACCTGCAGCGCGACGCCTACCTCGAGGCCCGCCTCGAGGTACGCGCGCAGGGTGTAGCGCAGGAAGGCGGTGCGCTCGAGGGCGTCCCGGCCATGGCCGGAGACGTCGCCGTGGATGAAGCCGGCGCGGCCCCCGGGGAGCGGCAGCACGTCGTAGAAGTCGCCACCTGCGCCGAGCCCGTCCGCCGGCCGGTAGGCCACCGAGGTCTCGAGCGCACCGACCCTGCCTGGGACCGGCGGCAGCAGAGCGCTCTGGAGCAGTCCGACATCGCTCAGCAGCTCGCCGCGCTGACGGGCCAGAGAGCGGACGCGCAGCGCGCTGAAGAGATAAGCGCCGGCGAGGACGAGCGAGAGCGCGACGAGGGCGGCGAGCGCGAGCTTCACTGAGTCCGGCACGACCTCGACGATGTCGCGGACGGTGCGGATGACAGGCGAGCCGTCCCGCTCTGGAGCCGATCTTGCGTCCTCGGAGCCGGCGCTCGGCGACAGGTCGCCCGCGGTGCCGGCGAAGGGCCCCTCGTCGGAGATCGAGTCGGCGATGACCGAGGCGTCGCCGCCTGTCTGCCCAGGCCGCCGGGTCGGCGTCCCGCCCTCGGCCGGGGCACGGCGGCCTCGGCGCCGGTCGGCGGATCCGAGGCGCTGTTGCTCAGAGGCGACCGCCGCCCTGGGCGGTGTCTGGGCCTGCGCTGACGGTTGGGCGGGAGGTGCCGCGGCCGGCGCGGAGGCGGCCGAAGCCGGCGCGGGCGAGGGTGTGGGCACGCTCGGCGAGGGCTGCTCCCGCGGCTGCTCGGCCGGCTGCGGATCGCGTGGCTTCGATGGCGGCGTCGGCGTCGGGCTCTTCACGGGCTTCGGGGCCTTCTGCGGCTTCTCCGGCTTCTGGGCCTGAGCGCCCTGCTCCGGCTTCGGCGTCTTGGGCGCCTTCCCCGGCTTGACCGCCTTCGCCGTCTGCTCGATCAGAGCCGGCGGAGGCGGTGGGGCGACCGGTGGCCGCGCAGGCACGGGAACGACCTTCTTCAGCTGGCCCGGCGGGACCTTCGCCGCGCCTTTCTTCGCCTGGGCGACCGTCGCGCCGGGCGCCGCGGCGATCGGCGCCAGCAGGGTGCTCAGGACCAGGAGCGCGGACAAGGCGATCGCGCGCCGCGCGGTCGAGCGCGACGTCGGTCTGCCCAGCGGCCGATCGGGGAGCACAGGATCACTGTCGGAGCCCCACTCCACAGGTGAAGCAGCCCCGCCCTTCGTAGGACATCCGTCCACCGAGGCCACCGGCGCCTCAAAGGCAGAAGCCCCACGGCCATCGGTCGTGGGGCTTCTGTCTGGAGTGCGCCCGAGAGGAGTCGAACCTCCACGGACCTTACGGTCCACTGGCCCCTCAAGCCAGCGCGTCTACCAGTTCCGCCACGGGCGCCCGAGGGGCGCGGAGTATAGACGCACGCCCCTGGCCCCTTGATGTCGTCCACGGGGCGAGGTACTCTACGAACACATGTTCGGATTAGAGGACAAATGGGCGGCAACGAACAGGAGCTCGAGACCGTGGACCTGAACCTGACCAAGCGTCAGCAGGAGATCTTCGACTTCATCAAGCGCTACTCCGCCAAGCACGGCTACCCCCCGACGGTGAGGGACATCGGCAAGGCGATCGGCTTGACCTCTTCGTCGACCGTACACGCGCATCTCGCCAACCTCGAGAAGGTGGGCCTGCTGCGTCGCGATCCCAGCAAGCCGCGCGCGATCGAGCTGCTCGTCGACCGCGCCAAGCGCGCGGTCGTCCCTGACGGCGGCCTTCCGTTGGTCGGCCAGGTCGCCGCCGGTGAGCCACTGCTCGCGGAGGAGAACATCGAGGAGTACGTCGAGGTGCCCGAACTCGCCGGCGGAGACCAGGGCGAGTACCTGCTCCGGATCACCGGCGACTCGATGATCGATGCCGGCATCCACGCCGGGGACCACGTCGCCGTTCGCACCCAGGACACCGCACGCGACGGCGAGATCGTCGTCGCGCTGGTCGGGGACGACTCGGAGGCGACGGTCAAGCGCTTCTTCAAGGAGAAGGACCACATCCGGCTCCAGCCGGAGAACGAGACGCTCGAGCCGATTCGGAGCCGCGAGGTCGCGGTCGTCGGCAAGGTCGTCGGCGTCATGAGGCGAGTCACATGAGCGCTGGGAGGCGAACATGACTGCAGCGACCGCAACGGCTTGGGTTACGGATCGGCTTGCGCAGGCGCGGAGGGAGGGCTCCGCGTCCCGCGTGGGACCGGGCGGCGACGTATCGCGCTGTCGCCCCGCCGGGTGCCCGGCACGCCTCGACGGCAGCAGGCTCACGCTCGAGCAACGGCTCGACAGCGTCTGGGAGGGTCTGCAAGCCGTCGGGGCGGCCGAGTGCGCGGTCTGCCGCGGCCGCATGGAGGGCGCCGAGCCCGGCCGCTGCGGCGACTGCGGCAGCCAGCTCTACTGAGGCGACGCCGGCGGCTTGCACGCCGGCGCCCTCGCAATCGTCGTCCTCGGGCTTCGGGCCTACCATTGAGGGTGCTGGTAAGCAGCCGCGGGCGCCGGAGAGAAAACCGGCGTTCGAGGAAAGTCCGGACACCGAAGGGCAGGGTGGTCGGGAAACCCGACCCGGGGAAACCCGCGGGAAAGTGCCACAGAAAAGACACCGCCTAAGCGACGGGCTCGCCCGCCGCCGGTAAGGGTGAAATGGTGCGGTAAGAGCGCACCGGCGCCGTGGCGACACGGCGGCCAGGCAAACCCCACCCGGTGCAAGACCAAGCAGGGACGTTGACGCTGCCCGCCGAGTCCCAGGTAGGTCGCAGGGCCAGGAGGCCCGCCCTCCGCCGGCCTCCCTCCAGATAAACCGGCGGACGGGCAGAAGGATGGCTGCTCGAGACAGAATCCGGCTTACAGCCAGCTAAGGAAAAGGCCCGCTCACGCGGGCCTTTTCTATTGCCGAGTCGCCCGACTACCGGCCGCGAGCAGTCGGTAGGCGGCGCGGGCGCGGTCGAGCTGGTCGGTGGCGAAGCGCGACGGCAGATCGGGTCCGTCGAGCGCGAGCGCCTCGTCGGCGCTTCGAAGCCAGCTGCGCTCGGTGCGCTTGGGATCCTCGCGCAGCGCTATCGGATCCTCGATGCAGGCGAACAGCACGACGAGGTCGTCGCGATCCTGATCGCGATGGCTGCTTCGAATCGCTCGAGCCTTCGACAGGATCGCCCCGAGTAGCGTTGGCGTGCGGACAGTGCTCTCGGTGTCGTCGAGCCGGACGAGCAGCGCTTCGGTTCGCACAAGCGCCTGCGTCCCGCCGGGCACCTCGATCGTCTGGAAATTGCCGACGGTCCTAGAAGGCCTCCGTCGCCCGGTCTTCTCGGGAGCGATCAAGTCCACGATCGTCCCGGCCCTTTCAAAGCGAAAGGCGGTCTCGGGATCTCGCAGGCGTGTCTGCTCGGCCACTTCGAATCCCAACTCGGTGAGCGTCGCGCCGATTCGCTCAGTTGAGCTCGGACGTCGCCGGCTGTCGGCGAGGATGTCGATGTCCACTGTCAACCGCGTGCTCGGGACGCCGTACCGGACCGCGAGGAGCTGAACCATCAAGCCACCCACCAGCGTCCAGTCGCCGTCTAGTTTGTTCATTAGCGACAGCGCGTTATGCCACAGCGCGCGCGAGTGCTCGTCCGGGTCGAGGGCGACGGTGATCATCGAGCGGCGGACCACTCGAGAGAGCTCGGCTCAGACGAGAACGCGCCAGCGCCGCTCGCGATCGAGGCGCCGCAGAACTTCATGACCAACACGTGCCGCTCGCGCCTCGGGTTGCTCGGCCAGGTCGATCGCAACAGCGGCAAGCGGCGCGACGGGGCCAAAGGCCGGCGCTCCCACCTCACGAGGGAGCACACGCAGGACGACGTTTGCCGCCGAATCCCGCAGCTCCAACTCGAACTTCTCGGCGACCGCGTTCGCGGCGTCGTGGGGGACGTAGGCGTCGACCTCCTCGCCAGCGACCAGCCCGAGCCCATGTGCCCCGGCGGCGCTAGCTCCCGACAGGCATAGAACGTCAGCCTCCGCGAGCCGGGCCAGCGCGCCTGGGTGACAGTAGAAGCGCTGAGTCGCCGCACGATCGCGAAGCCGGGGGAGGAGTCCGTCAATGCCGCGGTCATCGAGGAGCCGAAGTATTCGCTGGCGGTCGCGCCGCTCGCCGCGCTGCTCTTCATGGCCCGATGCCAGAGCCAACGCCGCCCAGGCATTGGTAGGCCGCAGCTGGCGGCCGCGACCCTTGGGAAGTTGTAGTCGTGCCTGGACACCCTCCTGAGAGACGACCCAACGGCCCCCTAGCTTGTCGCCAGCGAGTTGCCCGGACGCGAGCAGCGCCCGCACCCTTGACTCGTTGACCCCGAGCTGCGCGCTCGCTTCCGGCACTGACATGTATCCGCCGATCATGCAGCAAATATAGCGGAATCGCTAGATTTGATTTTCCCGGTTCCGAAGGGCACATGCTTATAGCGTATCTGCATCTTGGCGGGCATGGCCAGTCGCAACAGGCGTAGGAAAAGGCCCGCACACGCGGGCCTTTCCTATCTCGTCCGGTTTCGGGAGCCGCTGTCTCAGGCAGCGGCCGGCGGCGCGGCTGCCCGCGAGCGCATCGCCAGGATCACGCTGATGACCGCGACCAGGGCGACGGCGCCGAGTAGGGAGGCGAAGCCGATCGGCGTGATGGCGATCACGCCCAGCACAACGGCGATCCAACCGATCCACTTGGGCAGTGCTCCATGGCGAAGCACCGAGATCCCCAGCGCGAGCAGGAACAGCTGGACTCCAACGATGAAGGGCACGAAGTCGTTGGTGTAGAGAGCGCTCAGGGCCTGTACTGCGCTCGGCTCGATGTCGTCGGCGGTCTCGACGAGTGCGAACGTGATCGTGGCGTCGATCGCCAGTCCGACGGCCACGATGACAAGTCCGGCGAAGGCGACGGTCGACAACGTGCCGCCCTCGCCCTCGGCCCTGCGCAACACCTGGCGCAGCGTCGCCCCGAAGAACACGAGCAGCGTGCAGGCGACCGCAGCCAGCATCGCGCTGATGATCTGCCCGTCCTCGTTGTCTGCGTAGAAGTCGATGATCTCCCGCGCGGACGAATCGGTCGGGTCCGGCGACTCGCCGCCGCTGACCGCGATCGCGACGATCGCCACCAGCAGGAAAGCCAAGCCCGTGAGCGGCGCCAGCCAGCTCCTGTCGTTACGCATCCTCTACCTCCCCTTGTGGTACGCACGATGTGCGTCTTGGGGCCAGTCAACCTCAGGGCCCGGACGGCCGCTCGCCTCGGAGCCGGGCGTGGCGTGCCCTGTCGGCTGGGTCGAATAGAGTTCGCGCCCGATGGAGGTCGTCGCGTTCATCCTGCCGTTCGTCCTGCTCGGCAGCCTCGTGCTGTTCGTCGCCTTCTCGGGCGGCCCTGGAGCGGCGCGCGAGGCTTACCTGACGCGGGGCAGCCGCCTGTTCAAGCTCTCGATCGTCGCGATCTTCGTCGTCTTCGGACTGCTGGTCCCGGGGCTGGTGCTGGCCAACAAGGACGAGGCGGCAGGTGGAGTAGGGGCGCTGCGCAGCGAGAGCCTCAGCACCAGCGAGGAGCACGGCAAGGACCTCTTCCAGCAGCAGTGCGCGAGCTGCCACAGCCTCGCCGCCGTCAACGCGCGCGGGGTGACCGGCCCCAACCTCGACCGCGTCGGCGACGTGCAGCCCGAGCGGATCGTCAACGCGATCCGGATCGGCGGGACCGGGCAGGGCCGCATGCCGGCCAAGCTGCTCGAGGGCGAGGAGGCCCAGGACGTGGCCGAGTACGTCACGAAGGTCGCCGGCAGCAACTGACGCCGGGGGCGCTGTTAGGATGGCGCCGTCCATCCAGCCAAAGCCCACCTTCCAGGGCGTGGGGGAACCATTTGGCCTTCGGGCCAGGGGCGAATCGTCGAAAGTCGACGTAGCGCAGCTCTTTCAGCGCGAGCCCGTCAGCTACCCCCGCCGGCAGAACGAAAGAGAGCCGATGCAGACCACCGCTACCCGCCGCACGCGGGACGATGATCAGGGAGTCGGCGGCCGTCGTACGGTCGTGATCACAGGGCAGCCCGTGCCTCCGCGGCGCCGTCCGCCGCGCGCCCAGGCGCAGATCCAGGCACGCCCCGACCGCATCGCCATGTGGGCCTTCGCCCTCGGCATCTTCCTCGTCTTCATGGCCGTCGCGACGGCCAACGCTGCAACTCTCTAGCCGGCCCAGCTCCGACGCTCCGTAGCGCGTGCGTTCTCGCACCGCGGCGATTCCGCGTGCCCATTTCGTCGGCCGCTTGGCTATGCTTACTACCCGTAAGCGACGGCAGAAAGTGAAGTGCCGATGAAGACCAAGGAGAGCAGGTTCCAGGTCCACGACGAGCTGACCGCTCCGGAGCGCAGCGTTCCGGTCCTCAAGGGCGCGCTCGCAGCCGGTGGACAGCTCTCCAACATCGTCGGCGTGCTGGCCGGATCGCCCGCCGCGCTGCGGGCCTATGCGCGCTTCCGCTCCGAGCTTCGCCATGGCACGCTGCCGTTGAAGACCCAGCAGCGGATCGCGCTCGCGGTCGCCGAGCACCAGGGCAGCGAGTACGCGCTCGCCACTCTGCAGCGGACCGCCCGCGAGGCGGGGCTCGGCCTGGACGAGATCGCGCTCGCCCGCGAGTTCGACTCCCGTGACGAGCGCGAGGCCGTCCTGCTGCGCTACGTCAAGGCGCTCGTGCAGACCGACGGCCCGCCGCCGATGCACCTCCACGAGGAGGCGCGCGAGGCCGGTTGGGAGGACGAGCAGATCCTCGAGACGGTCGGGCACGTGGCGGTCAACAGCTTCGGCAACCTGGTCACACGCGCCGGTGACGTGCCCAACGACGGCTCGGCGGAGGAAGGAAGGCTCGCCCAGGCCGCTTAGGCCGGGTCCTCTAGGATTCAGGGTGATGGGTGCGGGGATGCAGACGGTGATCGAGCCGGCCGAGGAGCCGGCGGTAGGTTCGACTTCCCAGCATCGGTCGCCCTGTTGCTCGCTCTACCACCACGCCGTCGAGCTGGTGGGAAAGCGCTGGACCGGGGCGATCCTCCTTGTCTTGATGGACGGACCGCTGCGCTTCTGCGAGATCCGCGAGCTGGTCCCCGATGTCTCCGACCGGCTGCTGTCCGAGCGGCTGAAGGAGCTCGAGGCCGAGGACGTCGTCGCGCGGCGCGTGTACGACGAGACCCCCGTCCGCGTCGAGTACTCGCTGACGCCGAAGGGCCAAGCGCTCAAGCCCGCCCTCACGGCGCTCAAGAGCTGGTCGCACACCTACTGCTGAGCGCCGCTCGCCGGCGCCGGCGCCGTCCCCGCGCCGAGGCGCGTTAGCCTTCGCGGCCTCGAACGCGCCGACACAGCTAGGGGAACCGCATGGCCGATCAGACCAAGTCCGCCGCCGACGTACTGGCCATGGTCGAGGAGCGGGACATCCGCTTCATCCGCCTCTGGTTCACCGACATCCTCGGCCAGCTCAAGAGCTTCTCGATCAACTCCGCCGAGCTCGCCGACGCGTTCGAGGGCGGGATGGGCTTCGACGGCTCGTCGATCACCGGCTTCAACGCGATCGAGGAGTCGGACATGATCGCCATGCCCGACCCCGCGACGTTCGCGGTGCTGCCGTGGCGGCCCGAGACCCAGGGCGTCGGCCGGCTCTTCTGCGACGTCCAGACCCCGAGCCGCGAGCCCTACGAGGGCGACCCGCGCCACGTCCTGCGGCGCGCGCTCGAACGCGCCGAGTCGATGGGCTTCGACACCTTCAACGTCGGCCCCGAGCTCGAGTACTTCTACTTCCGCGACGCGCGGCCGGAGTCGGGCCAGCCGGAGGTCCTCGACGAGGGCGGCTACTTCGACCTGACGACGCTCGACGCCGGCTCCGACGTCCGCCGCGAGACGGTGCTCGCGCTCGAGGAGCTCGGCATCCACGTCGAGTACACCCACCACGAGGTCGGCCCCTCGCAGCACGAGATCGACATGCGCTACGCCCCCGCGCTGAAGATGGCCGACGACTGCATGACGTACCGGATCACCGTCAAGGAGTACGCCATGAAGCACGGCTGGCACGCCACCTTCATGCCGAAGCCGCTCTTCGGCGAGAACGGCTCCGGGATGCACACGCACCAGTCGCTGTTCAAGAACGGCCAGAACGCCTTCTACGACGCCGACGACCAGTACTACCTGTCAGACGTCGGCAAGCAGTTCATCGCAGGCCAGCTCAAGCACGCCCGCGAGATCTCGTCGGTGTTCGCGCAGTGGGTCAACTCCTACAAGCGGCTCGTGCCCGGCTACGAGGCGCCCGTCTACTGCGCCTGGTCACGCCGCAACCGCTCGGCGCTCGTGCGCGTGCCGCTCTACCACCCCGGCAAGGAGCAGGCGACGCGGATGGAGCTGCGCTGCCCCGACCCCGCCTGCAACCCCTACCTCACCTTCGCGGCGCTCTTGCACGCCGGCCTCGAGGGAATCGAGAAGGGCTACGAGCTGCCCGACCCGATGGAGGAGAACCTCTACCACCTGTCTCCCGACGAGCGCAAGCGCCTCGGCATCGAGCAGCTCCCCGAGACGCTCGGCGAGGCGATCGAGCTCACCTCCGAGTCCGAGCTCGTCCTACGCGCCTTCGGCGAGCACATCTTCAACCGCTTCATCGAGATCAAGCGCCAGGAGTGGGAGGACTACCGCGTGCAGGTGACGCAGTGGGAGCTCGACCGCTACATGGCGGTGCTGTAGCGAGTCACGACTTCCGCGGCGGGGGCGTCAGCAGCTGATCGACCGGCGCGTGGTCGTCGTGCAGCACCTCGGCGCCCGCGGCGAAGGACTCGACGGCCTCGTGCTCGTAGGTGCTCGCGCCGTTGGCCTCGGAGCCGGTCGCCTCAGGCAGCTGCTGGTCGGAGGCCAACAGGACCACGTTGCCGCCTTTCGGAAGGCCGTCCGGGCCGGCGGAGGCTATGAACCGCACGTCGGCGAAGGCGTCGAGCACCGTCGCCGTCTCTGCTCGGATCAGGTCGAGCGGCGGGTAGTCGATCACGTTGAGCGCGTAGAGCCCGCCGGGCCTCAGGACGCGCCGCACCTCATTCGTCCACTCGGCGGTCGCGAGGTGCCACGGCAGGGCAAGCTTGCCGAACGCGTCGCCGACGACGCCGTCGGCGCTATCGCTGCGGACGTCGAGTAGGCCGATGCGCGCATCGCCGACCGAGACGCGCAGCTCTGGCGAGGTGGGCAGGCCGAACCGGTCCTCGACGAAGTCGACCAGCTCGCCGTCGACCTCGAGCACCCGGGAGTGGGACCCAGGGTGCGTCGCGTTGAGCCAGCGCGGAAGCGTGAAGCCGCCGCCACCGACGAACACCACGTCGAGTGGCTCGCGCGGACGGCTGGTCGAGCGGATCCCGTCGGCGATCCAGCGTGTGTAGGGGTACTCGAGGTGCGTCGGGTCGTCGACGTCGACATAGGAGTGGTACCCGTCGTCGAGCAGCAGGTGGTAGCCGCTCGGCCGGGCCGAGTCGGCTTTGACGCTCACGCAGTGGTAGCTGGTCTCCGCGTCACACGGCGAGTCGAGCGCGGCGGAGAGCCCGCCGAGTCCGACGACCGCGGCCAGCACACCCGTAGCGACGGCCGGTGACAGCAGCCGCGACGTGGCGCCGAGCCCGATGCCGGCGAGCACCAGCACGCCGCCGACCACGAGCACGGCGACTCCTACCGGCATCAGCGGGATGAGCACGAAGCCGGTGCCAAAGGTGCCGACGAGCGCGCCGGCGGTCGCCCACGCCGAGAGTCGTCCGACGATCGTGCCACTCGCACTCAGGTCGTGCAGTTGCAGGTGGGCGACGGCGGGGGTGACGGCGCTGAGCACGGCGGCGGGCGGTACGAGCGCGACGAGCGTGATGCCGAGCGCCGCGAGGTCGCCGTCGCCGCGAGCGCCCGGACCGAGCCAGCGCACGAGCGGGACGGTCAGCAGCGCCAGCAGGCCCCCCGCAAGCAGCAGTCCGACGATCAGCCAGCGCGTATCGGTGCGGTCTGCGAAATATCCGCCGATAGCCGCGCCGGCGGCGATGCCGGCGAGCGCGGCGCCGATGATCGATGTCGTCGTCTCCAGCGTCAGGCCGACGTAGGGGGCCAGCAGACGGACGGCGAGGATCTCCAGGACGAGCACCGCCCCCGACGCGACGAACACGAGCGTCGCCGCGGCCCATGGCGCGAGCGCGCTGGGGAGCGCCACAGTCACGCTCGTTGCAGGAACCCTCCTGCCCTTTACGGGCTTCCTGGAAGACATTTGGGTAGTGATGTTAACTCATTATCCGACCATTTAAAAGATTAACGATACTGGTAAGACCGCGCTACCATGCGGTTTAAGGCGCAATCTAGATCCTTTATAGGAATAGGCGTGAGTATGAGTTAAGACACGGAATGATCTTTGAATGAAGGACCCAGCGGGATGGGTTCGGATCGCCTCGGTCGGAGCTCGAGCAGGCCTCGCCCGCTGTCTCGGGACGATATGCAGGAACACCCTTGACTTTGGTTGGGGACATGGGATAACTTCGTCCGACCGCTCGAGGGTTCGCCTTGCGAATGGAGCGGCGACAGGTCGGTGTGGGTCTCCGTAGCCCGCCTCGGCGGGCTTGAGACAACCGGAGGGCTTACATCGTGCTGACGCTCGAGGGTGGGGCCGCGCGCGCTTGCGTGCGGGCAGTGGCGGTCGTGGCAGTCATCGGAGCGGCGTTGCTCGTCTACGCCGGGCTGGCGGGAGCCGGTACCGACGCAGAGGGAGGGGCGCGGGTCTCGGACGTCGAGCCCGGGAAGAGCCCCGGCCGCGAGCTGCCGGCTCTGCGGACCGAGACGAGCCGCACCTTCGAGCTGCCCTCCGGTCAGCTCGCCGCGCAGGTGTATCCGACCCCGGTCAACTTCCGCGGCGCCGACGGGGAGTGGCAGCCGATCGACAACGACTTGGTCGAGGACCCGAACGAGCGCTTCGCGCTTCGCAACGAGGCCAACGACTATGCGGCTCGCCTGCCCGCCAACCTGTCCGACCCCGTGCGCTTCGAGCTCGACGGGCATTGGGCCGAGCTGCGGCTGGTCGGCGCTGAGGCCGAGGCGTCGAGC
>Ga0190275_10000316_pt1 | contig 45607 bp, 74 predicted proteins | sample Popmic550T_FD_133745 | JGI IMG/M metagenome (GOLD analysis project Ga0190275, IMG submission 133745) | Populus adjacent soil microbial communities from riparian zone of Yellowstone River, Montana, USA - 550 T | ecosystem: Environmental > Terrestrial > Soil > Riparian zone > Trees stand | place... | reverse complement strand
GTCAGCTGGTCGCGGACCGATGCTTGCGGATCGCGTCGACCCGGTCGGCATTGGTCTTTGCCCCAGAGAGGTCCGCCCCCTCCTTCGCTGCCAGCTCCTCGAGCTGAGGCTTGGTGAGCTTGCGGAGCTCCTCGTCGGTGACGTTTCCCGCGGAATCGTCGTCCTTGTCGGAACCCTTCAGCTGCTCGATCTCGGCGCGCAGCTCAGCGTTCTCGGTCTCGAGCGTGCTGATCTGGTCGATCGCCGATCGAAGAGCTTCCACCGCCTCGTCGGGCGTCGGCAGGTCGGTGTCGGGTGCCTTGTCCGACTTCGACTTGCCCGGGTGGAAGTTCTTCATGTGGTCGTCGAGGTCGCCGACGGCGCCCGGCACATCGAACCGGGCACCGCACAGCTTGCACTTCTCGCTAGCTGTCATGGCTCAGGACCCCGATCCGTTGGACGCGACGGTCGCGTTCGGGTCGATCCGGGTGCCGCCCAGGACGTGGCGGACGCGGTAGGCCACGCCGTCGGTGTCGAAGTCACCGTCCAGCGGGTTGACGTCACCGCCACCCACGCGCTGCGAGTTCGGGCTCTTCAGCCGGATCTCGGGCTCGTTGTGGCCGGCCAGGAAGCCCATCTCGAGCGCCGGCCGCCCGTCGGTCGGGCTGGCGAAGACCGCCCAGGTGGTCGCCCCGTTGGCCGTGCTGGCCACTATCGGCTGGTACGGATCCACCGCCACCGAGAGCCGCCCGCCGAGGCCGGTGCCCTTGATGATCTGGGTGATGCCGCCGACCACCGTCCGGTACTCGGTCGTCTCGATGATCCGGTTGGCCGTGATCTCGAGCGCCGGCGGAACGACCAGGACCGCTTCCTCGAAGACGATCGGCTCGCCGCCGGCGTCGGTCTGGTTGCGGAGCAGGTTGAGCGCCGTCTCGAGGGCCGCCACCGACAGCACCGGGTTGCCGGTCACGATGTTGCCGAAGCCCACCGTGTAGAGGCTGGCGTGGGGGCCGTTGACGTCGAGTCGCAGCCCCGAGGCGAACTTGCGCTCGGTGCGCCGGGCAGCGCGGCCGAGGATGTTCGGGATCTCGCGCAGGAAGTCGACGTCCTGATTGACCTGCGCCTCCCAGCTGAAGTCGATCCGGCGACCGTACTTCTTGACCGCGTACTCGTACTTGGCCTCGTCGAGCGAGGTCTGCGGGTACTCGGTCAGCTGGGGCACTTCGTCGAGGGTGCTGTCGCCGCCCTCGAGGGCGAAGCGCTTGACGTTCCGGAAGTCCGGCACGTTGCGGCTGATCTTCACCCACTGCTGGTAGGTCGACGGCGCCTCGCGATACGACGCGAGCATCTGTCGATCGAGGATGTCTCCGAACAGGAGGGGGAAGTCGTCGGTCGACATCGCCTCCTTGAAGACCTGGAAGCTGCGCCGGCCGCTGATGACGCCGGCGACGAGTCGCGTGGCCTCGAGCAGCTGCTGGTGGTAGCGCGGCCCCTTGCGGCCGCGCACGGAGCGACCGTCGCCGCCGAAGAGGCGCGAGACGTCGGCCTCCTGGGCACGCATGGAGTCGAGGAGTTCGAGCATGTCCATCAGTAGCCCACCTTCACGCGGATCGTCGTGGTTGCCCCGGAAACGACGGCCGCGAGGGCGTAGCCGAAGCGCACGCCGGTGGCCTTCTTCGACAGCTTCGGCGTGTCGGCGGCGGTGTAGTAGAGGATGTCGCCGGCGGCCACCGCGACGTTGCCGCTGCCGTCGATGCCCTTGACCGACAGCCGGTGGGCACCCTTCATCGTGATCGAGGTCGTGCCGTCGGCCCGCTCGTTGGTCTGGGCAACGCCCGGGATCTGCCCGACGAGGACCGGGTCACCCGACGCCGGCGTTGCCGGGTCGGTGGCTACGAGGGAGAGGTCGTCGGCGTCGTCGAAGACTTCGTTCTTGGACACGTCAGTGCTCCCTTCCGCCGGCAGCAGCCTTCGCGGCGCTCTCGCTCAGACCGAAGCCGGTCTGGAAGATCCCCGCGAGCTCCGCTTCGGCATCGGCCTCGCTGACCGGCTCGCCGCCACCAAGGGCACCGCCCATGTCGCGCACCTGGCCATCGCCGATGCCGGCGGCCTTGGCGAGGTACTCGACCTCGGCCGTTACCGCCTCTGTGCATCGCGTCGTGAAGGCCGCGACGTCCAGCGCCTTGGTCTCCTCGACGACGGGCGGGTTCTTTGCCAGGGACTCGACCAGGCGAGCTCGCGTGACGTCCGGGATGTCGTATCGCTCGATGGCGGCGGTCGCGACGTCCCGGGCCTCACGGAAGAGCTGGCCCTCGCGGAGCCTGGCGATCTCCGTGTCCTGCGTCTCCAGACGCTGGCGCACGGCCTCGCTGAGCTCGTCTACCACGGGGGGATCCTCCTGAGTTGGCTTCGGGTTGATCTCGCGGCCACCTCGGGCCGCCTCGAACAGCTGGAGGACCTGGCCGCCAGCGCCTGGGATGGTCACGAAGTCGACCGAGGTCGACTGCGATGCTGGGAGGAGGGCCTCGACGATCGGGCCGCTCTTGCCTTCGGCAGTGCCATGCGTGGCGGATCCGTGGGTGCGGATGCTGGTGCCGATGTGGGGTGCGAGCTCCTCGACGGTCTCGCGGTAGGTGGAGACGACCTTCGCGTCGGCGTACAGGCCGGGGCCGCCCGGGCCCTCCTTGGCGTAGTGCGCGTCGCTGACCAGGGTGGCCGCCAGATCGCGCAGATCGCGCTCCGGCCGCTCCGACTCCTCGGTCACTGTCGGGTGGTTCCAGTACATCTTGGTGCCCTTCGGGAACGCCTTCGCCCCGTCGCGCTCGAGCACCTTGGCGTCGTAGAAGCCGCTCGATCCCCAACCCGGCTGGATGATCTTCAGCGGCACCGTGCCGTCCTTGCGGACGCTCTTCTCGATCAGCGGAATGACGTCGCCGACGAACGCGGCCTCGACAGCCGAAACGATCGGGGCCGGATCGCCATCAGCGGGTGCAGGGGCCGGGTCACCGGACTCGGTTACCGGCGTGATCGGCGTGTAGACGGTTTGCTGCTTGACCTCGATGGCGTCGTCGCCGAGGGTCACGACGCCGGCCTCGTTGACCGTGTAGCTGCGCTGGAACAGGCGGGTGCCGGTCGGCATCTCGACCTCGTACACGACGCGGTCGTCGTATACGTCCTTCGGCCAGGTGTAGACCTTGTCGATGCCAGCGGCGGTGAGCGATGCCTTCAGCGCGTCACGCAGCGAGCTGTGCAGCTGGTTGTGGCTGAGCTCCGCCTCGCGCAGGGCGCGTTCGGCTGCCTTGGGATCGGACCGGAAGAGCTCTGCGAGCCGTTCGAACATCGGGCGGACGCTAACCGAGGCCGTCATACCCCCGGTATTCGTAGAGCCGCTCAAAGCACCCTGCAGGAGTGCGACAATCGGGTCGTGACAGAGCCAGAATCGGACGATCGCCGTTGGCTACGTGAACAGCTCGACGAGCTCTTCGAACACTCCGCGGAGTCGCTCGCGCAGCTGACGATCGACGAGTCGCCGGGCTGGCGGATCCGCGCCGAGGTCGGCATCAACGACGCGCCGCACTTCGAGCTCACCGGCAGCGGCGCCACCGCCCGCGAGGCATTCACCGACTTTGTCGGCCGGGCCGCCAGCCGACTCGACCAGGCGTCCGAGCTGATGAGGCGCGGCAACGCGACCTGCTGGGTCTGCAGCAGCCAGCGACCCCGCGTCGACATGGAGTCGGAGGTTATCGGCGGCGAGATCTGGTGGCTCTGCGATCGCTGCCAGCGGCGGCGGTCGAATGCTGCCCGACTGAAACTGATCTGGCCGACTGACTATGAGACCTGGCTTCGACGATGGCGCGCCGAGCAGCGCACTGCGGGACGCAGCGGCGAGTGGATGACCAACGTCGAAGCCGAAGCGCTCGCCCGGCACGACCGGGATCCTTTCATCGTCAACCGGATGACCGCCGTGCTGGCGGTCGCCGCGGAGAGCTAGCTCGGCTTCCGCCGGTACTCGGTGGTGCAGCGACAGGCCGGGTGCGCCGTCGGCTGTTCGTGACCGCTGGTGAAGACGCCGTCGACCGCGATCCAACCCTGCGAGTCGTTGGCCAGGCAGTCGGCATCGGTTCGCGCATCGCCCACCGCCAGCCACGCCTTCTCCAGCTGCAGGCCGGCCGACGCCAGCCGGTTCGCCATCATCCGCCGGGACGCTTCGTAGGCGTCACCGGTCTCGGTCACAGCCACCAGGTGGGCACGCGATCGGATGTGCTGCTGCGGCGCTGGCGTCCCGAAGCCGACGAACGTGCGCCGGATCTCCGCAGCGGTGCGGTCGTAGCTCCACCCGCCCGCGCGCGCATCAGCGAGGAGCGTGCGAAGGCGATCGCGGGTCACCTCGTTGATGCCCGCGACCCGCGTTGCCCCGACGTCCGCGAGGTAGGCGACCGCCTCCGGGTCGGCGAGGGCGAACGTCAGGTCGGCGGCCAGGTCCGCGATCGCGTGACGCGCGCCGAGCCGCAGCGAAGCGGCCGCCGCCAGCGACAGCGGCTCACGTAGCACGCTGAGCGTCGCCAGCGCCGACTCCGTGAACAGCGCTTCCCAGTCCTCGGGGCTGACCGCCTCGCGCAGCGCCTCGGTCTTGAACTTCGACTCGAGGGTGGCGAACCGGCGCAGGAAGTCCTTCCCCTGGACGCGCCACGCCTTGGCCAGGTCGCGCTCGAGGCGGCGCTCGATCGAGCGCAGCGTGCGCCGCTTCCGGATGCGCAGGTCTGCTTCGCGAAGATCCGCGGCCGCGGCCCCGACGAGGTCGATCGCCTCGAGCAGCTCAGGCGGCATTTGGGAAGACCGGCCGCACCGCCTCGCGCAGATCGTGGACAGCCTCGGCCAGGCGCTCCGTCGCCTCAGCTTGCGTGCGATCCTCGCTGGCTCGCGTCGCCTGCTCGGTCTCCTGCTCCTCGGCCACCGACATGATCGTCTCGACCATCTCGTCGACGTCGTCCTCGCCGAGCGCGGTGAGCAGCATCTTGACGAGGTTCTTGTCGTCGATCGTTCGAGCCTTCGACTTGCCGTCGAGCGTGGCGGCGGTGACGATCGCGTCGATGCGCGCGCCGATGTCGCGCTCGAGCAGCGCCGGGAAGTCGATGTCGACCTGGCGATCCATCGGCTCGCCGCGCAGCTCGGGATCCTCGTTGGTATCGTCGGCCGCCAGCGTGACGATCTCCTCCTCGGTCTCCTGGTCGCGGACGATCGAGCCCTTCAGGACGCCCCGCGTCGACCGCACCGAGCTGTCGATCACGAAGTCGGCGAGGTCGTTGAAAACGTCGCGCCATAGCGCTTGGCGGTTCATCATCTGCAGCTCGGTCGGCCGGTCGAGCGTCTTGGCGGTGGCCAGGTTGCCGACGTCGGCATCGCCGAACAGCATCGTCTCCGGGATCCCGGTGCCGGCCGCGACCATGAGCCCAACGCGGCGACCCTCGTTGAGCGATGGCGTCGCGCCGGCGGTCCGGATCGGCTCCATGTCGACGCCCGCGATCGTCCGACCAGTGACCGGATCGCGCTGTTCCTGCGCGCCGATGAAGGTCGAGCCCGCGAGCGGCGGGGGATTGGTCTCGAGGTACGACCCCGAGCCGACCGTGGTGCCCAGCCGATCCTTGGCCGCGGCCACGCCGGCGGCGCCGCCCGGGGTCTTCAGGCGCCAGACGAACCGCGCCAGCGCCTTCCGGATGGTCAGGTAGTCCTCGAGGTCCTCCTTGACCGCCCGGGCCCAGTCGAGCGCCGAGTAGACCTCCGGCACACCGAACGCCCACGAGTCGAAGCCGCCGACCTTGACGTGGTAGATCGGCGATCCCCAGTGGATCGGGTTGCCGTCGAGCGTTCCCGGCATGCGCCGTGGCCGGAAGCCCCAATCGGGGTAGTAGGCGGTGCGCTGGACAGGCTCCTGGAAGACGCCGTTGTTCAGCCGGCGCTCACGCCACACGCGCTTGTAGAACCACGGCTCCTGGGCGTCGTCGGGGTTGCGGATGACCTCGCGGATCTCCTCGATCGGTACGGTCCGGATCTTGACGCGGCCGCTCACCCGGCTCGGGAAGAGGGACAGCGCGACGTTGCCGGCAACCTGGAGCTCGACCTCCTTCATCGTCAGCGCCTGCTGGCGAGTCAGTGACTTGCGGTTGCCGCGATCGTCCCAGAAGGTCTGGATGGCGTCGTTGACCAGGTCGCGCTTGCCGCGCACGTTGACGCCCTGGCCGAAGACGTAGTGCGCCTGGATGCTGACCGCGTGGTTGATGAGCGGGTTCTTGAGGTACGACAGCCGGGCCAGCCGGATGAGGCGATCGAGGCCGTCGCGGCTGAACTCCACCGCCGTCCAACCGTCGAGCGGGAGCCAACCGTCGTCGTCCATGGCGAGCTCGAGCTCCGCTAGACGCTCGCTAAGCAGCTCGAGGGACGCGTCGCGCTGCGCGATCGCCTCGCGCAGGTCGCCATAGCCGCTGGCGATCGGGTTGCCGTAACGATCGACGAGCGTCACGACCGGAGCTCCTTCTGACGGTTCGCAATCCACGCACTCGCCTCGGCACTGAGGTCTCTCTGGTCGGGTGACGACTCGATCGAGTCGGGAGGCTCGGTGGCCATCACCGTCAGATGAGCGTTCGACCAGTCGACCTTCCAGTCAACTCCCGGCACGCCGCCTTCGACGGGCTCCTCGAGATTCCGAGCTGTGATAGTGAGCGCCAGGCCCAAGGGCCAGAAGAACTCACGGTTTACCCGCTGAAGGAGACCGGCTTCACGGAACTCCTGCAGGCTGAGCGATACCCAGCCGCCCTCGTCTTTTTGCGTGGTCGTGTCGTTGCGGCCCATCAGTACGGGCTCACTCGGACCTGCTGGTCGTGCACGACGTATCCCTCCTGGGGCTGTGGGCGAATGGCGAGGTAGGCGAGCAGCCACGCGTCGGCATCGTCGGGCGATCGACCGATGCGCTTGCGGGTCTCCTTCTTGGGCTCGACCTGGATCCGGTTGGCTGCATCCGGTGGCATCAGCCGCGGGGCGGTGAGGTCGGTGAACGTCTCCTCGTCGAGCTCGGACAAGTCGAGCGCCCCATCCTCGATCAGCCCGCGGCCGACCTCCCACCAGATCTGGTCGCGCAGGCGGACGTACTGGGCCGGCGCCAGCGCCCGCTCGCCGACGTTGACCGGGATGATTCGTGCGGTGTGGCGGCCCTGCCGGCGCAGCTGCTCGAGGCGATCACCGGCGCCCTTGCCGATGCCGACCGTGTCGATCTTGACCGCCGTGGCACCGGTGACCAGGATCGCGGCCAGCACTAGGTCGACCAGGTCCATGGTGTCTGGCGATCGCTGCCGCCAGACGCGGCCGGTCCGGATCCCGCGCCGCTCGCGCACCACGCTCTGGTCGCCGCCGGCGCCGACGTCGACGCCGAGCTCGATCGGCAGCAGCTGCTCCGCGTCCCACAGGCTTTCCGCGGGAAATGGGGTGCCGTCGTCGTCGAGGTGGCGGCAGGCGCGGATCTTGGAGCCGGGGATCACACCGTCCTCGGAGTCGATCGGGTGACGGCCACGGATCCGGCCGACGACCCACGATGAGCCGGCGCCGAACTTGGTGACCATCGACTCGACCCACGCCGGCGAGAGGAGCATGTCGCGCAGCTCGTCGGGCACCGGCTCCTTCGTGAAGTTCGGCGTGTCGTATCCGTCGATCCGGACGACGTGCCAGCCCGACGGCGAATCGAACTCGTCGGCTGCCCCCGAGTCAGGGTCGATCGTCGCCGGCAGCCGCACGGCGCTGGCGAAGGCCGACGTCGGGTCGACCGGGTTGCCGATGGCCAGGATCCGCGCGTGCTCGTTGGTGGCCAGCGTCTCGGCCGCGTCGAACAGCTCGCCGGCGACGCCGTCGGCCTCGTCGATGATGACCAGCACGTAGCGAGCGTGGATCCCCTGGAAGGCGGCCTGGTCGTACTCGGACGGCTTGCGGCCGATGGCCACCAGCTCCTCCTGCGGCGCGGCCGAGGTGTAGTGGCGGCCGGTGCGATCGATCAGCCACTCGGTCTGGTTGACGCGGCCGCTGAGCTGGCCCTTGCGATGCGCCTTTCCGATCTCGCGCCACAAGATCGCCCGCACCTGGCTGAAGGTCGGCGCCGTGGTGACGACAAAAGCCTCGCCGGCGCGATGGGTGTCGAGCCACCACGCCGCGGCGCGCGCCGCGATGAAGCTCTTGCCCGAGTCGTGGCAGGCCGGCACGCCGGTGCGCGGGTTGCGAACGACCGACTCGAGGATGGCGCGCTGCTTCGACCAGATGAACTCGAGGAGGCGGTTCTGCACCCAGCCGACCGGATCGGCGGTATACGGGCTGGGTGCTGGATCCAGGCGGGCGGCCAGGCGCTCGACGATCGACGCACTGCCGGGGCTCAGGGCCGGTACGACCATCAGCTGAGCTCGGATGGTTCGGGCAGTACCGCAACCAGCTCCCGGTGCATACGTGACAGCGCGGTTTCCCGCTGGTCGTCGCTGAGCCCCAGCTCGTCGAGGCCGGCCAGCAGGACCCGCTCGAGCAGGCTGACGATCATCTCGTCGATCGTCGCCCGCCGCTCGGCGATGTGAGCGTCGGCAGCCTCCTTGCCGACCCGCCCGGCGAGCCGGATGGCCGCGGTGAAGATCTCGCGCGCGGCGTCGATGACCAGGCGATCCGGCTCCTTCGGGCCATCGGCCTTGGCGATCTCGACGAGCAGCGCCGCCGAGGCCTCGAGGTTGCCCTGGGCGTAGCGCACCGCCTGCTCGAGCAGCTGCAGCGGTGATCCGGATCCGGCCGGCTGGCCGAGTCGCTCGAGCGCCTTCGTGGCTGCCTCCTTGGCCGCATGGCGCTTCCCGTTGGGCGAGCTGCCGCCGTGGCCGGCCAGCTTGCAGTGGCCGGAGCCGACGTGATCGGTGCCCCAGCCCTTGCCGAGCTTGCACAGGTGCGCCCCGTCTCGACAGGCCGCCGTGTCATGCGCGTGCGGGCAGCCCTTCCAGTGGACGGGCTTCTTCGGGGTGGAGCAGGTCGGGCATTGCCGGACGTGCGCGCCGCAGTGCACCAGCGGCTTGAAGATGCCGACCTGGGCCTTCCGTGCGGCAAGGGCCGCAGTCGTCGACCCGGTACCCGCTTTGGTCCGGCTGCGCGGCTTGGTGCCGCCCGACGTCTCTCGCTCGACGGCGACGCCTGGCTGCGACGACGACTTCGACGGGTGCGGCGATGCCGGGGCTCCGCCCCGAGCCCCGGCTCCTGCCGCCTGCGCGGGCGTGCGAGTGCTTGTGGTCACTCGGTTACTCCGCGCGGATCAATGGACGCTCACGGAGCGTCGCCACGGGTGTTGGTGGTGGGCTCCGTGTCGGCCGCACCGGACGGTTCGGCGGCCTCGGTCTTCTCCTGGATCGTCTGCGCCGTGTAGGTGCCGGCTCGATTGAGGCCCAACGATGCGGCCGCCAGGCTTGCCCAGGTCATGACCTCGGCCAGGACGAACGAGCCCAGGTCAGCGGTCGGAATCCCGCCGCTGGTGAGCACGACCACGCCGGCGGAGAGCAGCGTCACCGCCCACGCGCGGGTGCGCGAGCCTTCGGGGATCGGGATCCAGCTGAGCTGCTGGAAGATGGCCACGACGAGCGCGATGCCCGCCGCCCACTGCGTGATCTCGGGCGCCGTCAGCAGCCCGGGCAGGTTGAAGTCCATGTCAGCTCTCCTCGATTCGTTCGGGCCAGTGCCAGAGGCCGCCGGCCGGGATCTGTTCGTCGGGCGGGGCCTCGCCGACGCCGTGGCGCGCGTCCGTATCGCCGTCCTCGTCGAAGACGGTCAGGTTGACGTTGCCGGTGGGGTGGACCTTGACGACTCCTGCCATCAGACAGGGGCCGTTGGCCCTGGTGCGGTAGTGGACGATGCGGCCGACAGATGGCTTCATGGCTGGACCTCCTTCGCTGCGGCGGCCGCCTTGTCACGGCCGGTGAAGAACGCCTGCTGCAGCTGCTCGAGGGTGATCCCGGTCGGGACCTCCTTCACGATCGTTGTCGTCTCGGGCAGCCCGAAGCCCGCGGCCGGACGGCGCGTGCCGTCGACCGGTCGCAGGTTGTTGCGGTGCATCCAGACGTACTCGGCGCCGTAGGGGATCAGGCGCCACTGGCCATCGGCCGATTCACCGACCGAGCGCACCTCCTCGGCGACGGTGAAGAACTTCCGATCGCCAGCGCCAGGGCCAGCGGTCCAGAACTGGCCGCCGGGAGCCACCGACGTGGCGGCGCTCGAGGCGAGGGTGTCGCCCACGCCGGTCATCCAGCGCTGCTCGACGGGCTTGATGACGGGCATGTCGTCCTCCTGTGACGTGGGCGCTGACGCCCCGTAGAGCAGCGAGATGAAGTCGGTCGCGACGTCCATCTCGTACCTGGTGATGGGCTGGATCCAGCCGTGCCCGAAGTGCGGCCGGTCGACGACGGTGGGATGCGCGACCAGCGAGCGAGCGAGCTGCTGCACGTCGGCGCGGAAGACCGGGCAGGCCAGCGCCCGCTCGAGGCCGGCCGGCATGCCGGCGAAGGCGACGGCCAGGCAGTCGGCGTTGGGGTCGTTGTCGCGGGCGAGGATGGCGCGCACGATCGCGAAGCGCGCCTGCTGCAGCGCCGTGGGCTTGTCGGGGTTGAGCTGGAAGACCTGCGACGGCGCGATCGAGTGCGCCGCCTTCGAGGTCGGCACCACCCACTGGATGACCGTCCGGCAGCGAGCGTCCGCCGCGTGCTCGTGCCAGAACCCGCCGTGATACGAGGCATTGACGGTGGCCCGCGTGGCGATCAGGTGACGCACGGTGCCGTCCCAGCCGACGCGACCCTCGCCGCCCCCCGACCAGTGCCATGCCGCGCCCCTGGGCGCCCAGCCGGTGACCGCCGTCTGTGGGATGCCGAAGATGGTGGGCTGCTCGACGACCAGCATCAGACGTGGTCGCCGTTGTCGATCGACTGGCCCAGCGCCTCGGCATCCTCGGCGTCGCCACCGTCCCAGCCGATCGGCAGGTCCGCGGCCGGGTAGGCGCCGCCCATCTCGATGTCGGGGTCGACCGTGATGGCGGTCTCAAAGGCTTCCACCTCGTCCTCGGCCAAGACGCGCACGCGATGGCCGTTCTCGCCAGCGACCTCGAACTCGGTCACGCCACCGCCTCCGGCTCGGACTCGTTCTCCGCCTTGACGTCGGCCTGGTTACGCAGTGCGCGGCCGATGATCCACGGGCCTGCGATCAGCCCCAGGAACAGCAGGCCATTGATCGCTCGAATCGGTGGGAAGACCTCCGCCACGCTGTAACCCGCCTGACCGAGGCCGGTCAGGACGATCAGGTAGATGCCGACGGCGGTGACGTACTTCGCGCGGGCAGCCAGCGCATCGAACAGCGGCAGGTCCTCGTCGACGTGCAGCAGCGGTCGTACCTTGTCCTCGAGGAAGCGCGACTCGCGGAAGTTGAACCAGACGAGGACCATGGCGGCCAGGACCTCGAGCCCGATGGCGACGTTGGTCCCGACCTCGACCCAGTTGATCTCCGACATCAGTGCATCCGCTCGACGAGGGGTCCGACGACCTCCTGGGCCCGACGGATCTGGCGCATGGCCACACGCTCGGCGGCGTCGTGCTTGCGGATCACGTGATCGGTCGACGCGATCCGGCGCTCCTGCGCCCGCCGGCGATCGCCGCGCGGATCCGATAGCCAGGCGATGAGCCGCTCAATCGGATTCATCGGGACCACCATCGCCACGGCGGGCTGCGAGCTGGATGCGGCGAACCTCAGTGACGACGGCGAGTGCGGCGTCGCGAGCAATGCCGGTAGCAGCCGCGGCGGCCTCGGTCTTGGCTGTGTCTGCATCTAGCCGCGTCTCGAGCTTGTCGCCGCGCGCGATCTCGCGCTTATGGATCCAGCCGGGCACGAGATCGCCATGGACGAGGGCGGCGAGGACGAGGAGCAGGAGGGCGACGGCGACGGTCCAGCCTGCGGCGCTGCCGAGTCCCTCGAGCAGCTGCAGGAACCAGTCGGGCACGTTACCGAGCGCATCGGGGACGGAGCAAGCGCTGCATGCCGGGCAGGCTATGGCCGAGCCCGATACCCCCGGTATGCGCTACGCGGCGGCAGTCGCCCTCGGAGTCAGCATCGCCGGCGCCTCGCGCGACGACGCCTCACGCGGTGCCCGGGCCTTGCGCGCCTCCCACCGGCGCCGCATCTTTCGACGGGCCGCCGGCGGGTGGCGGTAGTCCTCGATCGCGCCCTTGATGTAGACCAGGTGCTCGGTGATCGCGTCGAGCTGCTCACCCGTGAAGAGACCCGTCGTTCCTCGCAAGAACTCGGCGTGGATGGCTTCGATGTCGTCGCGCGTCACCGACCCGTTGGTGGGGGAGAGTCGACCACCGCGGCGATGGCGCGGTGTCTGGCCTCCAGGGCGGGAGCTCGAGCGCGACGTCACGGGCTAGGCGATCCTCGCGATACGGAGCGGCGTGCGGGGTGGGGTTCGGAACGTGACGGTGACGGGGCCGAACCCTCTCGCCCCGACCACAGTCACGGATTGAACCCCATCCATCACCCCGAGTGTAATCGCGTGGCTGGAGGGTGTGGCGATCATCTCGCGACAGCCCAGCGCGTGGACCTCGGCGAACAGCAGCTCAGCGATCCGCCGGCGTTCGGCCGGCTCCGCCTGGCTCCACAGCCCGACCAGGTCGCGCAGCTCGTCCGCGACTCCGGACCACGGTGCCGGCTCGTCAGATGTGATGCTCACAAGTGATAACTCCTGCGCATCCAGCCGGGCCATCGTCGCCTCGAGCGCCACGACATCGCGATCGCGGCGGTAACGGGTCAGGGCACGATCGCGCTCAGCCGTTACACGACGCAGTGCCAGCCGGTCCGGCTCGGGCGTGGCCGCGCGATGAATCTCGGCGGCGGCCACCATGGTGGCCGGCTGCAGCACGGCCTTCACGAGCGCCTCGCCGAGCGCGCCCTCGTACAGCTCCTGCGGGTACGACGTGCCCAGCGATCGCACCAGGCGGTTGCGGAACGCGGTCCGCCGGCGCGCCGCGGTGAACGCCGCGCACGGCTTGCGGTGCCGGTAACGACCGACGTCGCCGATCAGCCGCGCATCACACGCCGCGCAGCGCAGCATCGGCAGTGCGTAGGTGCGGACCGTCTCGGGCTTGCCGCCTCGCGTACGCCGGCTGGCGCGGATCCGCTGCACCGCGTCCCAGGTCGCGACGTCGACGACCGGAGCGACCGCCGCCGGCGTGCCGTCGCGCAGCTGGCCGACATAGATCGGGTTGGTCAGGATCCCGCGGACGGTATCGAGCGGTAGGCCGACGTCGGACCCCACCCGACGATCACTCTGCCCTGACGCTGAGAGATCGAATACGCGCCGCACGCGCAGGTCGCCGCTCCACTCGAGTGCTGGTGGCTTCCCCGTCCGCACGAAGCCGAACGGAGGCCGACCTCCAGGCTCCCCCAAACGACGACGCTTGGCAGCGTAGCCTTCACGGATCCGTCTGGCGAGCTTCCGGCTGTAGCTCTCGGCCTCGACGGCCTCTCGTGCCCAGGCATCCCATGACTCCTCGTCGCTGCTGAGAATCCGCTCGTCGGCGAAGAGCAACGCGGCGCCGGCGAGATGGAGGTCGTGGCGGGCGTTGACCGCCGTCCGAAGATCACGCGCGAAGCGGCTGACGTAGCCGACCACCAGGACGTCGTACTGCCCGCCGGCGGCCGCCATCATCTCGGCGAACTGCGACGTCGAGCCGACCGTCCGCCCCGAGTGCGCGACCTGCCAGGCGAGCCCGGTGTCGACGAGGCCGCAGCGTTCGATGGCGCGGTCCTGCTGCTCGCGCTGGGCGTCGGGCCCGAAGGCGTCGAACTGGCCCGACGTCGACTCGCGGATCCAGCGCGCGGCGCGGAGGCCTCGCAGGTCGTCGAGGGAGCGGGGCAGGGTCATGCTGGAACCCGGTGCGCGACAGCACCGCCGTTCTGTCTAGTGGGCTTGACTTGACGGTGTCTAGCGGTGTAGACTACGGTCATGGAACACAAGCGAGAAGACCTCATCCGGAAGATCCGGAAGGCAGCCCGCAAAGCCGGCAAGGACTTCGATCTGATCGGCAGCACCGGGCCCCACGACAAGTTCAGGCTCGGCAACACGACGTTCCCGATCCCGCGCCACAGGGTCATCGGACCGAAGGTCAGCTTCGAGATCTTCGCGGCGCTGGAGGGGGAGCTCGGCAAGCGATGGTGGAGGTGACGATGAGCGGCCACAAGAAGTGGGGCGAGATCAAGCGGGATCCGGCGGCGGCTCCCGCCCGCCCGCTGTATCACTTCAGCGCCGAACGCGACGGGTCGGCCTGGCTGGTCAAGGCCGACGACCTGCCGCGCGTGTTCACCCAGGTGCGCCGGCTCGACCAGGCCGAGGACATGGCGCGCGACGTGACCGCCCTGATGCTCGACGTCGACCCGGCCAGCTTCGATGTCCACGTCGTGGCCAGGCTCGAGGAGCCGGTGCGCGAGCTGGTGGAGCGCGCCCGCCGGCGCCGGGTCGAGCTGGAACTCCTGCAGGGACAGGCCGCCGCGGTGAACGCGGCCGCGGTCCATCGGCTCGTCGACGACGGCTACTCGCTGCGTGACATCGGGGCCATGATGGGCATCAGCTTCCAGCGCGCCGGCCAGCTGGCCAAGGCCGCGATCCCGATGCTCGACCTCGACGAGATGGAGGAAGCCGTCCTGCGCGGCGCGACCGACCGGCCCGACATGGCGATCGTGGCCAGAGCGCCGGCGGAGGATCGCGCGGCCGGCTGACCTGGTCATCGGAGCACCCCGCCCGTTGCCTCGACCGCGTCACGGATAGCAGCTGCCATGGCGTACATGCCGGCTGCCGCCTCCTCGCCCGTCGTGCCCATCGAGGCGATCTCGTCGACAGCGCCCTGCCACTCCTCCGGGTGCTCGTCGAACCAGGTCGGATCGAGGTCCAGGATCCCGCGCGTGTCAGCCATTCGGGTCGCTCCGCAACCGCTCGAGCTTGTTGCTCAGATCCAGCAGCGCCTGGATGGCGCTCTCGCCCTCGCCGCGCTCCAGCCCAGCGTTCGGGCCGCGCGCCCACGCCACCCAGGTCGTCGCCAATCGGATCATCGGATCGACCTCACGCGGACCGCACACGACGCCCATGATCCGCCACTCGAGCGGCTTCATGGCCTCGGCGCGGTTCCACGCTTCCGTCAGGCTGGCCAACGACCCGCATGGTAGACCGCCGCTCGGTCCGGGCGCGACGCTTCCGCTCGGCCACCGCGGCGGCGACGTCGACCAGGGCGACCAGCAGCGGGTTGGTGCGCAGGTCGTCGCTCATCGGTCGCGGTGCCCCACGTGCCAGTCACCGCAGCGGCAGCGGTACGTGCTGAGGCGATCGCGCTCGGGATCCTGCACGGCGATCTGCGCCAGCGCGCGCTGCGCCGTCCGCTCGTCGAGGTAGCGCACCTTCCCCGAGTGCGGGCAGGTGCCACCGTTCACCAGCTCGGCCAGGCCGCGGATCGGCCGACGGTTCGGCTTGGCCACGTGGGTGTCGCTCATCGCTTGTCGCCCGGACCGTCGGGATTTCGGCCGGTCTGCTCGAGCGCATCGGCGAGGTTGACCGCCTCCCCACAGCGCCGACAGAAGAGCACGGGTGGATCGGCGCTCATCGCGTCGTCGATGTCGTGAGCGCCGTTCTCGTCGGGCCGGGCGTGGGTGCACACGAAGCTGAAGCTGCTCATCGCGTCGGCCAGCCGTAGACCGCGGACCACTCCGCGGCGGTCATCGGATCCCAACCCATGCACGGGCAGCCGAGGACCTGGCAGTGGCCGTCCGGCCCGATCGGCTCGGCGTGCGCCCGCTTCGGATGGCCGCAGCCGGGCGTGTGGCACGGGCCGCGGCGCGTCCGAACCTCGGCCGGATCAGGGGCCATTCCCCGCGAAATGGTCCGCTCGGCCTCGCGCATCTCGGTGAGCTCGCGCTGGTAGCGGCGGATCCGCCGGCGCACCGAGGCCCGCAGCAGCCAGACCTGGACAGTGAAGGCGACGCCGGCGACGCGCTCCCTGACCAGCTCGGCCACCGCGTGCCGGAAGAGGACCAGCTCGCCGAGCGCGCCGGCCACGGCCATGACTGCCACGCCGGTCCAGCCGGCCACCAGGTACGCGCCCAGCCAGAAGCCAACGAGCAAGCCGAGGATGGCGAGGCGGGGGTTCACGACGCTGCCTCCAGCCTGGTCGCATGCAGGTCGCAGAGCCGCCAGCGGCGGACCGTCCGCGCACCCGGCTCATGGCAGCCACCGAAGGCGCACGGTCCGCCGGCAAGGAGCCGGTCCCAGGCCCGGGCCGCCTCGCGGTCGAGCGGGACCTCGCGCAGCTGGTGCCCGTAGCGCATCAGCATCACGCCGCACCCCGCCGGCGCAGCACGCCCTCGAAGCCGGTCAGGTCGTCGACGCCGTCCAGGCGGCCGCGCAGGACGAAGGCGCCGACCTCGGTGCAGCCCTCCAGCAAACGCATCCAGCGTTGCTGGTCAACCGTCAGCTGGCGATGCCCGACCTTGAGCTCCACGAACAACACCCGCGGCGGCCGCACCAGCACCAGGTCGGGGAAGCCGGCCTCCGATCGCCGGCTGTCGTTGGTGTGATAGGCCGTCCAGCCGTGCGCCCGGGCCAGCCCCACGACGCGCACCTGGAGCGCCGCCTCCGGCGTCATCGACGCGTCAGCCAGCGCCTGCGGGTCTGGTCGATACGGGTGGCGGCTCTGCGTCGTGGAGGCGCACAAGATCAGCGCCCCGGCCGGATCGCCGGTCACGAGCAACAGGACTCCCAGCGCAGCCACGACGAGGCCCGTGACGACGAAGTCTCGATCGCTCATCGCGGCACCGTCGGCCGCGCGGGCGTCTGCACGTTCTTGCGGGCCCACAGCGCCGCCAGCGCGCGGGCCTCGGCACGAGTCAGGCCGCAGTGCAGGCAGCGCTCGACGCCCTTCCGGAACCGATGCGGCGAGCTGCTCATCGCCCCACCGCCTCGAGCACGCGATCAGTGGCGCGGTCGATGCGCTCCTGGCCGTCGGCGTCCCACGCCGGCATGGAACGGTAGAAGACCGCGGCGATGCCCTCGCGCAGCTCGCCGCGCGTCAGGGTCAGCGGCTCGTTCGCCCAGGTGTCGGCGGTGGACGTGGCGGGCGCCGTGGTGGGCTCCTGGTCTCGCTGAGCATCGAGCTCTGCGAGGGACGCAGGATCCTGCTCGACCATCACAGGTGCGCCTCGGGGATGTCGATCGGACCCAACCGAGCGCCCGGAACAAGGTCATCGACGGCGGCCGTCGGGTTAGGCGGTGCCTCGGTGTGGCGGCCGACGCCGAAGCCGCGAACGTAGGCCCTGATGACGAGGCGAGCCATCCGCTCGACCTCGTTCCGGCCTCCGGGCCGGATCGCCTCGACTACCCACGGCGGGATCCGGAACGACTCGATGTTCTCGCTGCCCATGTTCGGGACACGCCCAACGTCGCGCACGACGACCATCGACCCGTCGCCACGGATCACCGAGCGCGGCCGCCGGTCGCCGGGCGCCGGGTTCATGTTCTCGCGGCGTCGCATCTCGGCGGCGCTGAGACCATCGACCTCGTAGCGATCGAACCGCTCGACCATCGACCTCGGCAGCGGACAGTCCGCACCGCACTCGTGCAACGGGCTGCGGCGCAATGCTTCGTGCGAGTCGAGCTCGGCCTCGGACTGGTCACGGGCTGGAGGGGCCGCGGCGTCGGCCACCGGCTGCTCGGCGGCGGGCGGCATCCCGAACAGCCCGTCATCGCCGAACAGCAGCCGGGCCAGCCGGACCGTGCCACGCCGAATGGGATCGGCCAGCGGATGCTCAGGCATCGTCGCCCTCCGCCGGCTCGTCGTCCGCCCCGTCGACAGCGATGGCGTCCGGGGTGACCTCGACGATCTCGATCGGCTCAGCCAGGGGCTCGTCGGTGGTAGGTGGCTCGGGGTCGGCTCCACGCCGATTCTCTCCACGTTCCACGTCCACGGCCGGATTCCACGTTCCACTCATCGGGCTCTCTGTAAGAGAGAGCCCTCCGTGGAAGAGTGGCGATTCCACGGATTTTCCACGGTTATTCCACGGCGTCATGATTCCTCCAGTGGGTCGTCGGTGGGGTCGACCAGCCGTTCGTAGGGCGGTCGGCGGGTGATGAGGCCGGCTCCGTGGAGCCGCTCCAGGGTCTTGTAGGTGCCCGAGGAGGACAGGCCAGAGGCCAGCTGGATCTCCTTGACGGTGCTCGCGCCGGCGTCGATCGCGGCCAGCACCTTGTGGTCGGTGGCCATGCGCATGTCGACCGCCGTCGAGCTGTCGGCCACGGTGGTCATGCCGCCCGATTCGGCCTGCTCGAGGTAGAGCATCGAGTGCGGTGCGCGCTTGAAGATCTCCCAGCGGCTGCGGCGATCGGCCAGCGAGCTCACCATGGCCACCACGTCCGGCGTCTGGCCCCACTGGCCGCGGAGCTCCTCGAGACCGGCCGGGCCCTTGTCCTTCGCGTCGCGCTTGCGGGTGTGGTGCACGGCAACGGTGGTGGTGGCCGGGAAGTCGACCTTCAGCTTCTTCAGGAAGCTCAGCACCGAGCGGAATGCGGGATCCTCGCGCAGCTCCTTGCCGGCGTACATCTCGGAGATCGGGTCGAGGATGACCAGGTCGATGTCCCAGGTCCGGATGGCGCCGCGCAGCCAGCGCTGCCAGGCCTCCTGGTCGAGCAGCACGCCGGCCAGGCTGATGCGGCGATAGCTGCCCAGCCGGTCGCGCGGCAGGTCGAGGAAGGCGAGCAGCTTCTCGTCGCGCCGCCACTCCTCGTTGGCGCCGTTGTCCTCGTCGACCACCAGCACGTTCAGCCGACGCGTGATCGGGTAGCGGTCCAGGAACAGGTCCTGCCCCGTCGATCCCGAGATCGCCAGCTGGCGGATGATCCAGCTCTTGGCGACGCCGGCCGACCCGGCCACCATGACCAGCGTGCCCGGGCGGCAGAAGCCCTCGATCATCCAGGCATCGGGATCCGCCGGCGCCCGGATGTCGGCCACCACGTCGGGGATCGGCCCGGCCACGTAGCCCTCGTAGTCGGCCAGGAGGTCGGTGGCGTGGGCCTGCAGCGCCAGCTTCTCGGGGTCGATCCGGCTGGCATCCTCCTGCCCCGGCTCCCACTCGACCCGGATCGGCGGCAGCTGCATCGCTCGCGTCGACGCATGCAGCTCCTCGATCGCGCGCGTCAGGCGGCGCAGGTCGTCCGGCGTCGAGAAGTCCAGCGGCTCCTCGGGCGGGTGGATGCCGTTCGTCTCCGCCGGCGGTGCAGCGGCCGTCGGTCGCCGGCGTCGCGGGCGCACGGGGATCGAGGGCTGCTCGGGCGTGGACATCTAGCGCGTCAGGCCGCATCGCTCGAGCAGCGCCATCCTCTGCCGTCGCACCGCGCTGGCGCGTCGGAAGAGGCGGGCCGCCTCCTGCTGGTGGTCAGGCCCGGGGATCAGCTCCTCGGACCGTGCTGCGTCGCGCAGCGAGGCCTCGCGCTCGATCAAGCGCAGGGCCGAGTCGATGGCGCGGGACACGGTGGCGGGTGGGGCGGTCATCAGGTCCACACCTGCCAGTCATCGGCGTTGGCTTCGAGCCAGGCGTGCAGCTCGTCGTACCGCGTCGCCTCGGCGAGCTGCTCGGCAGTGTGGTTGTTGCCGAGGCGCTGCAGGTCAGCGTTGAGGAGGTCGGACGATCTGCCTCGCTCGTACCGCGCGGGCTCGCCGGCGTCTCGGCGCCGGAGTTCTTCCTGGAGGTTCTCGATGCGGCGCGGTACCTCCCAGAACTCGACGTCCCACAGTTCGCCGCGACCCTCGGTGTCCCAGTAGCTCCACCAGACCTCGGTGCCGTACAGGTCGCGTCTCGACCAGTTGAGCCGCGTCGGATCGAGGTCGGCGAACTGCTCCGGGATCCGGCCGACCGGGATCATCTGGACGTGGCCATCGGCGCCCATCAGAACGGGATCTCCAGAACGCGCGGCGCCTGGCCACGACGTCGCAGCTCGCCGCGCTCCATGACCGGCCGCGGATCCTCGTCACGCCGACGGTCGTACGACCGGCACACGTCGCAGAGCTCGAAGGGATGGTCGACGGCGAAGCCGCACGGCATGCGATCGTTGGGCGGTGGGGGGTGTGAGACGACGCACGGGCAGGCGTAGGTCGCGGAGACCTCGGGCAGCAGGAGAGGCATCGCTCAGCGGCCCTCCCCGAGGAACAGCTCGTCGGAGAGTCCGATGCCGCCGACGTCCTCGGCCGCCAGCCGGTTGCTGGTCAGCGAGCGGAGGTAGTCGGTGAACGTGCCGCCGATGCGCACGTCAGCCAGCTCGGACAGTTCGGCCCGCGCCAGCGTGTCCGGATGGCGATCGAGCAGGACCTCGAGCATCCGCCGCGCGCCGGCCTTCAGCCGCGGCGAGTAGAGGGCGATCAGCTCATCGCGGCCGGGCGCGCCGGCCCCGACCTGGTCGCGCACCTGGTCGACGCCGGCGTCGGTGAGCGCGATCTCCTTGGCGCCGGTCTCGAAGGCGTAGCCGGCCTCGACGATCGAGCGCAGGTAATCGGTGAAGGTGCCGCCGATCTTGACGTCGGCCAGGAAGCTCAGCTGCTGACGTGACAGCGGCCGCGGATGGACCTGCGCCAGCGCCACCAGCATCCGGCGCGCGCCGGCCTTGAGGCGGGTCTCGCCCTCGGTCGGCCGAGGCGCTGAGACGGCCTGCACGGGCGCCGGCCGCGATTCCGGCACAGGGCGGCGCTGCACATCGGCGACCGGCCGCACCGGCGGCGCGGAGCGGGCAGGCACGGCCTTCGCGTTGGTGACACGGTCGATCGCGGCAACGACCCGATCGCCGACGTCGGCGATCTTCTCGCCGATCATCCGGAACTGACCAACGACCTCGAGCAGCGTCTCGACCTCGCCGTTGAGGACCGGGACCTCGATCTCCTTGACGATCTCCTGGACGACCTGCTCGGCCGGCTTGGCTGCCAGCTCGCGCTCGAGCTCGCCGATCCGCTTCTGCAGCTCCTTCGGGTCGTCACGCTTCGCTCGCTCGATCACGTCGGTGAGCGCGCGGGTGATGGCCGCCTGGTCGACGTCAGCCATGGTCGACGGCCGGCGGGGGGCCTGGCCGACCTTCGGCGTCGCGGCCGAGTCGAATGTCGTCCGACGCTGCATCTGCACGCGCTTCACGAGCCCGTCCTGGGGGATGAGCACCCACGCCTCGCCTGGCCGCAGGACGGTCAGCGAGTCCACGATCTCTTTGCTCATGTCGTGGTGATCGACCCAGCCGGCGATCGTGCGCTTGTCGTTGGTGGCGCTCACGCCGATCGCGTGAATGATCGCCGTGCCGACCTCTTCGAGGACATCCTTGTGGAGCCGCGCCGGGCGCTGGGTGGCCGCCCAACAGCCGAGGCCGAACGCTCGCCCCTCCAGGAGGAGGGAAGCGGCAGCCTCCTTGAGCGCCGCCGACTTGGCCGTCACGCTCTGCGGGATGTAGCGATGGGCCTCCTCGAGGATGACCGTGCGGACGTGCGGCTCGAGCTGGTGGCGGTGCATGAGCTGGTTGCAGAACGCGGTGAGGAAGGTCGGCAGGCCGCCGGTCTTGGACAGGTGTGAGACGTCGAGGACGGCCGACAGCATCTCGTCGACCAGCAGGTCGGCGATCCGCGCACCGGTCCGCTCGTCGAGCGGGAAGTCGCCGTACAGGCCGCCGAACACCGGCACCGACAGGCCGGGGGTCTTGCCGTCGCGGGACGACTTGATGCCGTACCAGTCGCCCTTGGGGTCGACCACGGCGAACGGCACCGCGGCCTCGTAGAGCAGCTCGACGAAGCGGGCCTCGGTATTGCTCTTGCCGCTGCCGCGCTTGCCGATGACCGCCACCCCCTCGGTGGCGAACTCGAGCGGCAGCGCCAGGTCGTCGGAGATGCGGAGGCGGCGCTCAGCCATCGGCCGGATCCTTCCCAGCCAACCGCTCGACGATGCGCCGGGCCACGTTGCGGGGTGATGCGTCGAACAGGTCGACGTCATCGATCTTGCCGTCGAGGAAGGGCTCCTCCTCGTCGAGGTCGTTGATGATCTCCACCAACAGCTTCTCGAGACGGGGTGCCATGCTCCGTGCGATCTGCTCGACGCTGGGCGGCTGCCCGTGGTCGTACGCCCCGGACCAGTCGATCCGGCCATCCCGGGCGTCGAGGGCGCCCTGGAGCGCCGTTGCCAGCGGGCCGAGGTCAGCCATCGACGTCGTCCTCGCGCTCGGCGAGCCGCAGGGACAGGTTGGCCGCGGTGAGGATGACGTCGATCACCATCAGCCCGATCAGGACGGCCAGCAGCAGGTCGGTCATGCCGCGACCTTCTTCCGAGTCCGCCGCTTGGCAGGTGCCTTTGCCGGCGGCTTGACGATGCGCGGCAGGCCGAGCATCCGGATGGCGCGCGCGGCCTCGACCGGATCGTCGTGGCGCCGCCGTACGGCCTCAGCGCGGCGCTTCCGGATCCGCGCCGCGGTCTTCTGCTCGTGCACGCGATCGCGCGGCTCCTGGGGCGGCTGGGGCGCCTTGTCGAGGTCCTCGCGGCGGCGAGCGATCTTCTTCAATCGCCGGCGGGCGGCGCCGGGCCCGAGGCGCTCGCGGAGCGGCCTCATGTCGTGGCCTCCGACAACACGCCGAGTCGGGCAAAGGGCGTCGAGGTAGCGCCGCTCAGCCACGTCCGGTGCCCATCCCTGAACCTCCACCGGGAGGGGCTCGAGGTCATCGACCTCCCAGGAGTAGCGGGTGTTCGGCATGAGGGCATCCCGCTCGGTGAGCAGGATCCGGTTGTCCGCCTCCTTGACCTCGGCGGGCAGCTGAGTGTTGTCGAGATCGAAGCGGCAGACGATTGCCCACCACACCTTTGTCCTCGATCTCGCGGTAGCCGGCCAGCTGTCGTTTCAGCGGGCGGGGCACGTCGCAGACGTACGCCTCGGTCGCGTCATGGAGGAGCGCCGCCAGCGCGTTCTCCGGGGCGACGGCCTCCGACATCAGGACGCAGTGCTCGGCGACCGAGTAGAACCGGTCGACGTGACCTCCGTACCGACACAGCAGCGACAGCGCATGGGCGATGTCCGCCGGATCAATCTCCTCGGGGCGGGGATCGAGCGGATAGAAGCGCGCTCCGGTGAACGTCTGCATCCAGTCGCCACGGAGCCAGGTGTCGCTCACGACGTCGCCGCCTTCTTGGCGGCCGGCCTCTTCGCCGGCTCGAGCGATCCGTCGGCCTGCGGGTCAGCGGTCGGTTGAGCGGCTGCGGCCAACGCGTCGATCGCCGCTCGAGCGAGACCACCGTCCCCGGCGTCGGCCCGCTCCACGATGCGCGATGCGATGATCTCGCCGATCTTCACGAGCGCCGAGCCGTGCTCCAGGTTGTCGATCAGCTTCCAGGCGGCGTCCCGCCAGTTGCCGTACCCGAGACCGACACCGGTCTGGTCCTCGGCCCAGCTTCTCGCCTCGTGGAAGCCGTTGCCGTAACGGTCGCCGGCGAGCAGCGTGTACAGCACGAGCTTTGCCTTCTCTGGTGGCAGGGCCGGGGTCATGGCTGCGGCCAGCGGACCGATGATCGCCTGTCGCTCGGCGAACGCAGCGTCCCGCGCCTCACGCGCCTCACGCTGCTGCTTCTCGACGGCCTCACGCTCGACCTTCCGAGCCGCCTCCTGGTGCTTCTTGGAGATGCAGGCCGGCTTGAGGTTTGGCTTGTACGTCTCGTGGCCGCTCATGTAGGTGAGGCTGTAGCTCAGCTCGTAGGCGTTGCAGTCACAGATGCCGGCGGCGCGATCGGTCCAGGTCGTGTCGCGGCCGCGGGAAGCCGACTTCGTCTTCTTCCACCCCAGCTTGGCCAGTGCCTCGAGGCCATCGCTCGGAGTCCCGGCCCAGCCGACCAGGGTGGTGGTCGTGGGGTCGGCCTTCTTCTTGAGCAGCTGAGCGAGCCAGCCGGCAACGAGCTCCTTGTCGCGGTTGGCCGCTGTGTCACGCCGGCGGTCCTCGTCCATAGCCCGCTGCTGGGCCCGGCTGACCTCGGCCTCGAGTGCGTGGGTGCTGAGCTTCTCCTGCTGCGCGCGCCGGCCGAGCTCCGTCGCCTCGTCAGGCGGCAGGGACGCGATCGCTCGGGCGTGGGTGCCGCTCAGACGGCCGTCGCGCAGGGCCTCCTTGATCGACTCCGGCACCTTGAGCAATCGCAGCGAGTTCGACACGTACGGCGCCGAGCGTCCGATGCGCTTGGCCAGCGCCGCCTGGTTGAGCTTCGGCTCAGTGTCGAGCAGCAGCCGCAGGCCGGCCGCCTCCTCGAGGGGGTTGAGGTCGTGGCGCTGGAGATTCTCGACCAGCTGCGTGGTGACCAGCACGGTGCCGGTCCGGTTCTTCCCGTCAACGAGGGCGGGGATCGTCTGCAATCCGGCCTCGCGTGCCGCGGCCAGGCGCCGCTGGCCGTACACCAGCGCGTAGCGACCGGCGCCGCTCTCCTCGACGCGGATGGGCTGCAGGATCCCGACGCTGCGGATCGACTCGGCCAGCTCGTCGAGGCCGGCGACGTCGGTGCGCACATTGGAGCCGACGTCGATCGCGTCGAGCGGCACGTCATGCAGCTCCGGCTTCCAGGTCGGCGCCGCGCCGTTGGTTTCGGCCGACTTTTCGCGGGGAATGGTGGCGGTGGCGCCCATCAGAACGGGATCTCGTCGCCGTCGGCATTGACCGCCGCGGCGACTGCACCGGGTGTGCCGTCGGCTGGCGTCGCGTCGTCACGGTCGACCTCGGCGCGGATCTCCGACTCGCGCTCGGCGCGGATCTCCGACTCGCGCTCGGCCTTCACCGTCTCGTCCGCGATGAACTGCTCGCGACACGCCTCGAGACGGTCGTACAGGTCACGGATCGGACGCAGCGTCTGCTCGACCACGAACTGAGGCAGTTTGTCGATCGCCTCGGCCGACTCCTCGATGAGGTGGCGAAGCGGCGAGATGAGGATCTCGACCTCGAAGCGGTTGATGGGGAGCGAAAGCTCCCGGATCTCGCGGTCTCGAGCGTCGTAGTAAGCGACCTCGGTGAAGGTGTTCATGCCTCGAGGCCCTTCGCCACCTGGAGCACGGTCCAGACGGTGGTGCGCGAGCAGCCCAGCTCGCGGGCGATCTCCCGCTCGCTCTTGCCCTCGGCATGGAGGGCCACGATCCGGCGGTTGCGCTCGACGCGCTGGGTCGCCTTCTCGTCGGTCGGGGTCGTGGTGGCGTTCATTGGGGCGGTCTCCTATCTGTGGGGCGGTTGGTTTACGAGGCCACGGCCTCGGCTTGGCGCCGGCGACGTTCGCGCCGGACTCGGAGTACCTGCTCGCGCCGGAACAGGCTTTCGGCGGCATGGGCCGGCGGCAGTCGCCGGATCTTCGGGATCTCCGAGTCGGGCACCATCCAGTGCGAGCCGGGGTCGTCGCTCTTCTTGCGGCCGACCAGGCGGCCGGCCAGCAGCTCGGTGCCGAGGTTCATGCGCCCGGTCAGGCGGTGAAGCTGCGGCAGGCTGTACCAGCGGTTGGCGGCCACCTGGGCAGCGAAGACGGAGTCGGCCGGCACCTTGGTGTGGTCGATCTGCTCACCGTGCTCGGCGATGAAGCGCTCGACCTCGGAGTGCTGGACGAGCTGCACGCGGTTGAGCCCGACCGGGTACGACCGCGTCGATCTCAGCAGGCCGCGGCGGATCCAGCGATCGACGATGGTGGTTGCGTCGACGCCCAGCTGACGGCCGAGCTCGCGGGCGGTGTAGCCGGCGTCCTTCTTCTTCAGTCGCAGCCGCTTGGCCTTGAGCCGGATGCCGACCACGCTGCGACCGAGCCGCCTGGCGATGGTGGCATCGGACCGCAGCCCGAACCAGGTGCACAGGTACTCGACCTCGGCCGACGTCCAGTGCTCGGGCCGGTTCCACGGTCGATCGACGTGGCTGCGGCAGGTGCAGTGACCGAGGCTGTGCGCGGTGGGCGGCATCAGCCGAGCCTCGAGACGGCGGTTGGCAGCGTCTGCGACGCGCGCGGCATCGGTTCCGGCACCACCGGGATCGGGGGATGGCTGCGGCGATGCTCGGCCAGCGCCTGGCGCGTCGGGAACGGCTCCTGGCAGCGCTCGCACAGGTACGAGTCGACGTGGTCGGGCGGCGCGCCTCCGCCGAGGTTGACCGGCTGGGGATCCCAGCGCTCGCGATCGGGGTTCTGGAGGCACCAGCGCTCGTGCACCGTCGGGATGCGCTTGAAAGCGCGCTGACAGTAGCGACAGCGGGGGAACGCAGCCGCCGACGGATCAACGGGACCGGATACAGGAGCTCGCGCTCCACTCTGCCCCGCCATCGATCGATCCGCCGGCGGCCGTGCCGCTGGCAGCCGCTCGATCCGGTCGAACAGCTCGATCGACGGACTGACGGAGACGCTGGCGATCAGCGCCTCGACGTACAGCTGGCGCAGCTCGGTGGTCATTCGGCGGCCTTCGCCGGCGTGCACTTGGCACAGAGCAGGTCCTTGAGCCTGTCGGCCTCGACGGGCTCAAAGCACTTCGAGCAGTCGACATGGTCGGGCATGCAGCTCGAGTGGTAGACGCTCCCGCCGTTGTCGAGATCCTCGCCGCAGGTCGCGCAGCCAGCTCGCGCGCCCTCGAAGTCGGGGTCGCAGTTCCGGCAGCTGACGACGTCGGCGCCGACGCCGGCGACGTCGGGCGTGACGATGTACGACTCGCCGGGCGCGATGAACCGCTTGCAGCGGTCGCAGGTCAGCGGCAGGAAGGCCGGTGCGATCATCGCTCGCCGTCCCCGACCCGCAGGAAGCCGTCGAGGTTGTGATCGCGGGCTGCGCGGGCCTCGTCCAGGTTGGGCGGCTTGACCTTGCCGTCGCCGAGCTCGCGCGCCAGCTTCGAGCGGCGCTGCCGGGCGTTGCGCTCCTTGACGATCGCTGGCTTCCAGACGTCGCGTCGGACCAGCTGCACCGTCTTGCGTGGCGGCTGGATCGTCGTGACCGACTGCCCGTCGACCCGGCGCGCGACCTCGAGCTTCTTCGGCCGTGGCCATGGCGTGCACACCACGCAGTGGCCGGTCGCATAGCGCTCGTCGATCTGCGCGAAGCTCTCGTCGACCTCGACGCCGGCGGTCGCTCCGCATCGCGAGCAGACCCATGCCGCAGGGGGGGGTCCGGCGGGTGTCGTCATTGACTCGTCTCGATCCCGGCGTGGCTGAAACAGCGCCGGCAGCCGCGCTCGGCGATGCCGGTCGTCACCCGCTGGCGGTCGTCGCGCGGCAGCTCGGCGCCGCACATGGCGCGATCGCCGTTGGGCGGCACCAGGTGGGGGACCGTGCCGCTGCGGGCGGCCCAGTACCAGCCGTTGTCGATCGCGACCTGGTAGCCCACTGGCCGGCGCGCCCCGCGGGCTCGGGCCCGGGTCGCGACGCCGGCGGCGATGCCGTCGATGGTCATGCTGTCCGCCATCCGTGCTGGCAGAAGCTCAGGTGTACCCAGCGCCGGCCCCTGCAGACGCCGCAGCCGACGACCAGCAACCAGACGCGATGCAGCCACGGCGCCGGGACCTTCACATCTCCACCCGCGGCGCCTTGTGGCGCGGCCGCTTCATGTCGACGACGTTGCTGCCGGCGTGCTCGTCCTGGAACTCGCGCAGCTGACGCTCGAAGATCGCGACGTCGGCCAGCCACGGGCCGTAGTGGCGGGCGACCCAGCTGAACTCCTCGAGGTCGTGCTTGAGCAGCTTCAGCGTGCCCTTCTCGGTGATGAACGGGTGGCACAGCTCGTGGGCGGTGAGCGCCTCGCGCTGCGTCGGGCTCAGTCGCTTCCAGACGTCACTCCAGATCCAGATGACCAGGTCGACGTGGGCGACGTCAGGCCATGGGCCGGTGGCCTTCATGCACTTGGCGAGCATCCCCTCGCCCTCCCCGGCCGGCTCGCCGAGCCGCTCGAGGTAGACGATGCGCAGCTCGTCGAGCGGCCGGAAGCGGTCGTGGCGGTTGATGAGGGCACGTGCGACCTTCTCGATCGCCTGGCTCGGCACGTACTGCGCGTCGAGCTCGGCGAACGTCTCGGCGGCGTTGGTCATCGCGCGAGCTCCACGGCCGACCCGGAGACGGAGGGCCCCGGGTCGGCCGAATCGAATGGCGGCTTAGAAGGGGATGTCGTCGACATCGACGTCCTCCTTGACCGCGGTGGCAGTGGCGGCGCCGCCACGGGGTCGGGCAGGCGCACCGCGAGGCCGGACCGGCGCAGCTGCAGCGCCGGGCGCCCCGACGTCCATGTCCGGATCGTCGGCGACCTCGTCGTCACGCGCCCGGCGCTCGAGGCTGAACACCCGGGCGAAGCGGAGCTCCAGCGAGGTCCCTGCTCGGCCGTCGTTGGTGGTGTAGTCGCGCCGCATGAGCTGGCCCTCGGCGTACACCTTGTTGCCCTTGCGCAGCTGCTCGGCGAGGCGCTCGGCGGCCTGCTCCCACACCGCGGCGTTGATCCACAGCGTGTCGTCGCTCCAGGAGCCGTCGGGCTGCTTGACGCCGTTGTTGACGGCGATGCGGAGGTCTGCGACGGCCTTGCCGCTGGGCGTGTAGCGAAGCTCGGGATCGGCGCCCAGGTTCCCGATCACGGACAGTCGGTTGAGGGTCATGAGGCGGCTCCTGCAGTGGCGAGTTGGGGCGCGGCGTCGTACTCGCCGGCGCTGAGACGGATGGAGAAGGCGACCCACTCGGCGACCGAGAGGTCATCGGCATCGGCGTGGCCGGTGGCGGCGCCGGCCAGGACGTTGATGTCGCCCCAGTCGGTGATGCCCTTGGCGGTGGCCTGCGGGTAGACCCAGCGGCCGATGGCGTCGAGGTCGGCGTCGAGGTCCTTGCCACGAGTAGGCAGCGCGCGCAGGAGCCCGTCGACCAGCTCCCACTGGCCATCGACCAGGTTCTTCTTGCTGAAGCGCGCCGGATCGTCGTCTGGCAACGCCAGCGTCGCCGGATCCGCGCCGAGCATCGCGGCGGCCACCAGTCGCAGTTCGGCGTCGGAGTCGATGCCCCGTTCGCCGGATACGGCGTGGACGCGATCAGACCAGTAGCCGGGGTCGCCCTGCTTCTTGCGGGCCCGGCTGCGCGCTGGCGCGGCCGCCCGCTCGGCGATCTGCTCGCCGCAGTCGGTGCACCACACACCGCTGTCGCGGACCTCGTGCTTCGCGGGCGGGTGCCCGCAGGCCGGCGCCGGCGCAGGTGCGTTGCCCTGCCCGTTTGCGCTGTCAGCGGCCGGCGCCGCCCGCGAGCTCCGTGTCCGCGCCCCGCGCGGCTTAGTAGCCTCGGCCCCGGCCGGCGGATCCTCCACCGCCGTAGCGGGCTTGATGGCCGTATCGACCGGCATCGGCGCGCTGGTGCCCAGCTGCGGGGGGATGAGTCCACCAGGCAGAGCCAGAGCCTCACCGTCCTCGGCGGCGGCCAGCAGCATGCGCGCAGCAGCGTGGTCGACCTCGATCACCGGCACCGCGAAGTTGCGGGTCGCCTCGCCCTGGCGCTTCACGGTGCGCTGGTCGAGACGCATCTTGGCCGGGATCATTCGGCCCTGGCGCGTCGCCCCCTCGAGGATGTCGGCCATGCCGGCCAGCTCGACCGCGGCGTTGAAGCCGTGCGACTCGAGGCGCCAGGTGCCGATGTCGGGCAGGTCGGGCAGGATCACCGACACGCGCGTGGTCGGCTTGCAGGCACGGCCCTTGGCGGCCGCCTCGGCGCGCTCCTTGCCGACCGGCGGGCACAGGCACGGCTTGTCGGTGATCGACTCGCGCTCACCGTCGCAGCGCCGGGCGCAGCCGCCGCCGGTCCACATCTCCCACCACTGGCTCAGGCTCTGGCCAGGCGGCACCACGATGCGGAGCGTCTCGGCCGCCACGACGACCTCGTACTCCTGGCTGTTGTCGAACGGGTTGGTCCACGGCCGCACGCCGCGCTTGTCGCTGCCGTAGGCCTCGGCAGCCGCTTCGATCAGGGTTTGCGAGCCGCTGGTCAGCCGGAAGCGATCGAGTTTCGACGGACGAGGCCCGTTGGATCCGGCGACCTTCTCGCCGGTGCGGATGCGCCCGAGCTCGCGCAGGCGCTTCTGGAGATCGAGGATGGGCATCAGATCGCCTCCACGGACGCGGCCAGCGCGTCCTCCAGGTCCTGGGGGATGGCCTCGCCGATCGCGGTCTTCGAGGTCTCGATCACCCAGCGGAAGTTCTCCCGCGCGATCAGGAACGCGCGCCAGATGGCGTCGTCGAAGCGCAGGAACTTGAAGTCGTAGCCCTTCGGGGTCAGGTGCAGCACGGCGGTGCCCTCGACCTCCGGGACCGGGAACTCGGTGACACCGTCGGCACCGCCCACGAACTCGCCGCGGGCATAGGCCATGACCTGCATGGCAACCTCGGCGTAGATGCGGTTGCCGCTCTTGTAGTCGACCGCCAGCCGCATCCAGCGGCCGCGGTACCAGATCTCGAGGAAGGCGTCGCAGGTGCCGGCGTACGACTCGGTGCGGTTGAAGACCGTCGCCTCGGCCGACAGGAAGCGGGGCCGGAAATCGTTGACCCAGCGGATGAAGCTGGCCATGTGCGGATCGATCCGCTCGTCGAAGGCCGGCAGGTCGCCGGCGATGTACAGCCGGGCTCCCTCGCGCGCGAGCTCCTTGACGAGGTCCTCGCTGGCCTCGTGCACGGCGGAGCCCTTGTCGGCGGCGGCGTCGCGTGCCCGCTCGGCTGCGCCCTTGAGCCAGCGCAGCGCCAGGCCCTGCGGCGACTCGTCGATGCGGGCCAGCTTGGCGCCGTCGGCGCGCTGCTGCTTCACCCACAGAGCGCCCTGGCGGGCCCAGTGCTTGAGGGCGCGCTTGCCGCGCTGCTCGACGTCGGCGTACGCCAGCTCGGCGGCCATCCGGGCGTACCACGGCGGCAGGCCGTACTTCGGCACGCCCATGCCGATCATGGTGGTGACCGAGTAGAACTGCTCAGTCGGACCGCGGCCGGTCCATTCGTAGAAGCGGTTGCCGCCCTCGTCCTTGCGCGCGGCCGCCGGCGCGCGGCGGGGGATGTTGATGACCTTGGCCATCAGAGCACCGCCTCGGGATGGCACGGCTCGCCGGCGTCACGTGCCGCGCGGCAGGTCCCGCACAGCGCGTCGTTGGCCATGGCCGGACCACACGGGTCGTTGCACTTGAAGCAGGCGCAGATGCGCGGGTCATGCTTGCCGATCGGGGCCATCACGCTTCACCCGGCGCGTTGACCTGGAAGTCGCAGTCGCCGTCGTGGTCGGGCGTCAGCCAGCAGGTGCCGACGTCCCAGCAGCCGGCGCCCGCGGTGACGTCGTGCGTCTCGCCACAGATCGCGCGCTCCTCGCCTGCCTTGGCCCGAGCACCGTCGTGGCCGAGCTCCTTCGGGCAGCGCCCGTCGACGTGGAAGCTGTCGAGGTAGCCGCACGAGTGGTACGACTCGCGCGATGCGACTTGGCGGCGACCCTCGTCCGCGCAGCCGTCGCAGATGCGGTAGCCGGAACGCGAGCCGTAGGGCTGGGTGCGCCCCTCGTCGACGTACCCGCCGTGGCGGTCGCAATACTCCTTCGGCCCGTCGCCGTTGTCGGCGGCCACGTGCTCGAGCAGGGCGGCGCGCTCGCGCTCGAGCGTCATGGCAGCACCGCCGAGATCGCATCCGCCACCCGCGGCACCAGGCCATTGAGCAGAGCGATGGCGAGAACGAAGCCGACAGCGGCGAGGCCACCGGCTGCTCGGCGGCGGCGATCGGCCCGGTCGACCGACGGCAGCGGCATCGCCTGGATCACGCGCGGGGTGGCGCGGCGGGTGGCGGCGGCGCTCATCGTGCACCGGCCTTGAGGGGCGCAATGGCCTTGAGAACTCGACGAATGAAGAGCAGCCGCTGCAGGTGGCCGCGCTCGCGTTCGGCGGCCTCGGTCCACACGCGGAGGTCGGTCGACTCGCGGTGGCTCTGGTCGCGACGCTGGCGGGCGAAGAGCAGCTCGCCGACGCAGTCGCGAATCATCGGCTCGAGATGGGCCAGCGCGTCCTCGTGGCCGGCAGCAACGCCCTGGGCGTAGCCGGCCGGATCCATGCGATGCGCAATCTCGCGGGCACTGAACGGACGGTCGCGAAGCAGGATCCGCGTCTCGACCGGGGTTTCGCGGGAAACGGTCATGCCGCGACCGTCCCGGTTCGATCGACCACGGCCACGTTGCCGAGGCGATCGCGCTGCTCGAGCGCGCGCCGGCGCCACTCCTGGAGCGGCGGCGCCTGGCGCTGGTCGCGAGGATCCGCACGCCGCTCCTCGATGCGCTGCAGCAGCGCGGTCATGCCCGCACCGCCTGCTGGCGCTCGATCAGCGGCGCCGGGATGGGCAGCGGCTCGTCGAGCTCGACGGGTGCGCCGGCGGTCAGCGCGCCGACGTTGCGATGCACCAGCCTCCGCAGGTCATGGGCGGCGATGTTGTGGACCCCGAGCGCGCCGAGCAGGGCGGCCAGGAATGATTCCTCGGCGGCTTCGTCGCGCAGGTGAACGGCAGCAACACGGGCGACGGCGTCGAGCTGCTGGCCCCGGGTGCCGTGGTCGACCTGGTGCCGGGCATTGGCGATGGCCCGGGCGAAGGCGGTGTCCTCGACGGCGTCGCGGCCAACCTCGGTGTGGATGGCACGGCTCTCGTCGGTGTGATCGGCGAGCTGCTCGTCGATGCGGGCCTGGATCTCGGTGACCAGCTCCTCGAGCTCGGCCACCTGGTTGGTGAAACGGCCGCCGGCGCTCCGGCTGGATCCGTTCACCGATGGGGCGGTGTGTGTCATCATGACCTCCGTCTGAGGCCGTTCCCTGTTCGTCTTCGCGGGCGATTGAGGGGAGCGGCCTCGGTCTTGTGTCAGGCGCTCGTCGTGTCGAGGCCCATTGCCGTGGCAGCCTTTTCGAGCCACTCGTCGGGCGGCGTTCGCTTGCCCATGGAGTAGGCGTAGACCGTTCCTTCGGGGGTCTGAGTCGCGCTGGCGAGCCACTTCAGCGATCGCCCCTGCGATCGAAGCTCGCCGCGCCACGTGTCCCGAATGGTTGGTACAACTGTCACGGCATGTTTGTACACCACGGCGGGACAGGTGTCAATACCATTTGGGACACCTTGCCGAGACGCCCCACCGAGCAGCACGACAACGCACTGCGCGCCCTCATTCGAGAGGCGATGCGCGAACGTGGGATTCCGTCGGTCGACGGGCCGAAAGGGCTGGCGGCTGTCGCTCAGGTCAGCCGCAACACCATCTATGCGTGGGAGGGCGGTGCCTACCCCGGCGTTGGGGAACTCCAGAAGGTGGCGAAGGTCCTCGAGCTGCCGGCCTGGCAGCTGCTACAGGCCTGGGAGGGCACCAGTGCGCCGTCGCCACCGGCTTGGGTGGCCGAGATGCTCGAACGCTTGCAATCGATCGAGTCGAAGCTCAGCGAGGTCCCGGACGGCGCCGACTGGAAGGCCCTTGCGAAGCTGGCGGCTCGCCTGCAGGTCGCACCGGACATTCGTGCAGACGCAAAACCTCGAGGGTCACAACGCGGCGGAGCTCCGCCAGCCGTGGCCGAGCCAGAGGAGGCAGCGCGGCGGTGAAGAGGACGGCCATCTCGAGCGCGTCTTCGAGCATCCGGCGGTGATCGCAGGCAGCGGTGGGCACGGGCATAGCCCTCGTGCGCTCCTCAGCGGGCCCGGAACGCCTGGGCCACTCCGGCCGCGACCGTCGGATTAGAACCAGCGCTCATGACACCTTGGGCGTCACGAACGGGAGGGAGTCACAGATGTACGAGCGATGGCGGGTCAACTGGTTGATGGAGTCGGCGATGTCGGAGGACGACTACGTCTGGCCGATGGCGACGCTCTACGACCTCGAGGTCGACGACCCTATGAGCGGCCGTACCTTCCATCCGCGCGAGCCGCGCATCGGACCGGGCCGATCACCCCGAGGTGAGCCCTGGATTGTCGATCACGGCGGCGGCACACCCGAGATGCCGGGCTGGATCTCGGTCGCATGGTCGATCGACGGCGAGACACTGACGCAGCTCTACGACGGCGAGGTGCGACGGTGAGCCACTGCTCGAACTGCGGCCAGCTCGCCGACGGGAGCTTCTGTCGCAACTGTGGGGCCAGCCTCCAGCAACAGCCGACGAGCTCGCTCCAGGCAACGGTCCGCGGCGATGTTGCGACGGGCCTGATGGCGATCGCTTTCATTGGAGGCTTCTTCGCCGGCGGCGCGCTGTGGCTCTGGCTGCTCTACGACGAGAGCGTCACGGCCCAATCGATGGTCTGGTTCCTGGGCGCCCTGCCAGCCGCGATCGTCGGCGCCTTCCTCGCGAAGTGGGGCGTGGTCGCACTCCTGACGAAATAACCGGAGAATCTCCCGAGACCCACCGCACCGCTGGGCCTCCGCCGGTCACACCCTCGACTGGTGACCTCGACAGGGCAGTTCGCAGCCTGTCGGTCGCCAGCTACGCGAGGCTCTGGTGGGGCCGGGGTGGAATGCGACCAGGTCCGCGTCGGCAGCGCGATGGTGGCTCGGTCGCTATGCCGGACTCACGGCCCTTGCCACGATCAACCTCGTGATGGCGGCCCTCACCATCTACGCGCTCATCCGCTTCGAAGGCGGCTTCGACTGGAGCATCTACACCGAGGCCGCCGACCGCTTCGACGGCGGGCTCTACGATCGCTCCGAGGCGTACCAGTTCCGTTACTCGCCATTGCTGGCGCTGGGGTTCGGGCTGCTAGCACCGATCGGCTACGTCGGCTGGACAGTCCTGCACTTCGTCGCCCTGGCTTCGCTGCCTCGCACCGTCGCGCTGCTGGCGCTAGTGTCGTGGCCGTTCTGGGATGACGTCTACAACGGCAACGTGATGACCTTCGTGTTCGTTGCCGCTTGGGCTGCAGTCCACCGCTCGCGGCTCGGTACGCTCGCCTTTCTGGTGCTGGCGGTGCTGGTCCCGCGGCCGTTGATGCTGCCGTTGCTCGGCTGGATCCTGTGGAACCGACGCGAGTGGGTATGGCCGTTCATCGGCATCGCCAGCGTGTCGCTGCTCGGTGCTCTGCTGACCGGCTGGCTGCCTGAGTGGATGGAGGAGCTGCTGCTCCGAGGCACCGATCACATCGGTGCACGCGGCGTCGACTGGGGGCCGGGCCTGATCCTCGGAACGCTATGGGTGCCGATCGGCATCGTGCTGGCCGTGTGGTTCACGATGAAGGGACGGCTCGGGCTGGCGTCGCTGGCCGCGTCGCCCTACTGGCTGCCGCACTACCTGTTCATGGGGCTGCTCGAGCTCCGGCGTCGACCCTAGTAGTCGGTGCCACCGGCGTACTCGCCGCGGAGGTAGCAGTGCACGAGGTTGGCGCTATCGACCCACGTTGTCGTCAGGTCCGGCGTGTTGTCCCAGGTGTAGGTCGCGATCCGCTTGAGTCCGGTCCCCGCGGTCGTCGCGGTGATGCGGACGCTCGGCGTGTTCGAAGGCGCCAGCTTGAGGATCAGCGCGTACGTACCCGGGGCGACCACGACCGGCGCTCCGGTGGCCGCGATCGCGGACCACGAGGGATTGCCGCTGTTGAGGGCGCCGGAGCCGCCGGCGAGTTTCACGCACGCGGTCGGGTCGACCGCGTAGTCAAAGAGACCCCACTCGTTCGTGCCGATGGCGCTCGTGTTGGTGTGGACCCGCAGGGAGACGATGCGCATTGGGGCCGGGATGACGATCGGGAGCAGGAAGCCGGCGTTCGTGCCCGCGTCGGTGGCCGTCGAGTTGAGGGCCATCGGGATCGTGGGATAGACAACCAGCGCCGTGCCCGGGACGCCGGAGCCACCAGCGACGACGATCGCGTCGGCGATCTCGTCGGCGAGCGCCTCGAGCTCGGTGGCGGTCCAGTTCCCGCCGGCGTCGGCCAGCGAGACCTTGTCGGCCGGGACCGAGCCGATCGGGACCCAGACCCCGGACGCGCGCTGGAGGAAGTTCCCGTCCGCCTGGCCGGCCGTGTTGACGTCGGAGAGGTCGTTCAGCGGGATCGTCAGGGCGTCCGCGCCACCCGCCTCATGGCGCGCGCTGTGGTCGTCGAACTCCGCGTTTGTCGCGTACTGCGGATGATCGTCATCGCCGAGCCCAGAGAGCGCGCCATGATCCGACGCGCCGCCGCCCGTCTCCGCGCGGAACTCCACACCGCCCGCCCCGTCGGGAGACAGGACGAGAGCCGGATCGGTCTCCGCCGTTGGCAGGCTCTCGATGGCCAGCTCGTCGGCGCCGCCGTTGGCATGGCGGGCGTCGTGGTTGTCGAACTCGGCGTTGGTCGCGTACTGCGGGTGGTCGTCATCCGCGAGCCCGGTCAGGGCTCCATGATCGGTGACACCGCTGCCGCCCGCGAGCCAGATCGCGGCGCCGGCGGAGGCATCGACCAGGCGCCACTCCCCGACGATTGCCGTCGGCGTCTCCAGGTCGTCGAGCTGGCACCAGACATTTCCTACGTGGTAGCCGAGCGTCTCGTCGTCGCCGGCCGTGGGAGCAGTGTCGCGATGGACGTCGTGACCGTGGCCGCAGCGAGACCATCGATTGCCGGTCCCGACGGTGTCGGGATGCCCCTCGCCCTCGAAGGACTTACCGCCGGTCGTATCGAAAGTGGCGCCGACCATGGCCCAGTCGCGACTCTGGTCGATCGTTCCGCTCCACGTTTCGCCACCAGGGTCGTTGATGCGGAAGCCACCGAAGTTCTGGACAAACGACTCGGTGAGGTCGGACGAGGCCTCGGCGAATGCCGTCCAATCGCCGCCGCCGGTGATCGAGTCGGGGAACCCGGACGCGCCGCCCTTGTTGATGCCGAAGGCGACCAGCAGGCCGATCGTCCCTCCAACCGCCACTGATGGTGCGCCGTTGAAGCCAGAGCCGGTGCCGGACTCAGCAGGAGCGGACAACGTGCCACTGAACAGCTCGGCGGCGATGACCTTCGAGTCGGTCTCGAGGGTGGTGAGCAAGGACGTGCCGACGCCAACCTCCCAATAGATCTTGTCGCCCGGTGACAGCGCCACGGTGACGTTGGTGAAGTAGATCAGGGCGTGCGGCTGGTCACCGCTGATCGACTTGCGATGATCCGCTGCCAGCGTGTACGTGTTGCCACGGTCATCCCACACGGCGTTGACCGGATCGGCGTTATGGGAATGCCCGACCCCCACCACGATCGACTGACCAACCGCTACAGATCGTGCGAGGGACAGCGAAACCCGCTCAACCTTCGATTCTGCGACCACCTCCGAGTCGTAGTTGGTGCCGTCATCGGTGGCATTCGCTCCGAGCGTTTCGACGTGAGCGAAGGGAGCGCCGGTGACCATCGCCCGACACGGCTGTGGGTGGGGATGCTTGCCTCCGCCACCGCTGGACGAGGTGGCCCGTCGTGACGGCGAGATGAGGGATCCGTCAGCATCGGTTCCGGCATTCAGCTCCAGGACGATGTGCAGGCTCCTGAGCAGCGTGGCGTTGTCGGTCTGGTCGGCGACGCCCACTACGATCCGCATCCCGTGGATTCGCATCGCCCGGTTGTTGTAGTCGTGGTCGCCCGTGCCGGTGTGGTACGTGATGCGATCACCGGGCTTGTAGTGGTCGAACGGCTTGTAGCGTCCGTTGAGCTCGTCGTCACCCGGCGTGAGCTCGACCTCAACCGTGTCGATGCCCTCGCGCTGGTGCTTCAGGGTGTACTCGCCGATCTTCTCGACCAGGACGTCGTCGTTGGTCTCGGTGATGTCGATGTAGCCGTAGCGCGCCGGCTTGGACGAGTCGTAGTCCGGGCTCACCTCCAGGAAGTAGTCGCCGTCCTTGTCGCGCCCGATGAGGTGCGTCCAGGCGCCGAAGCCATGGGCCCGACGCTCCGCTTCGGTGAGCATGTTCTCGGGGGTGATGCGCACCTTGCCGGCGGCGAAGGTGGCGCTGGTGCGATCCGTGCCATAGCTCTCGTAGGCGTGGATCAGCAGCTCGGGGGTGCCGACCAGGAGGAAGTCGCCGGCGTCCTCCATGGCCTGGCAGCCCTCGTAGATGTCGGTCCCGATCGGCGTCTCGTACTCGTCGGCGACCTCGGCCCAGCCGTTGCTGCTGCTATCGAGGTTCCGGGTGAAGTCGGTCGTCACGTGCCGCAGCGGGGTGCCGTCCTGGTTCTGTCCCTCCTCGATCATCCGCTTCGCGATGGCGCCGTACGGCTCGTGCTTCCAGGTCCAGACGTCCTCGAAGGTGAAGTCGCCGCGGTTGGGCTGGCCGGGTGCGGTGGGCTGGATGGGCAGGCGCGCGCCGCGCAGAGCGCTCAGCGGCCCGCCGCCGCCGATGGTGATCGTCTGGTCGTCCGTCTCGTTGAGGAGCTTGTAGGCCGCCTCGTCGAGGAAGAAGGCCCACACCGGGTTGGGGCTGATGACCGGATACGTCACCTTCACCAGGGTGCCCGGCACGACCCAGTCCGGATCGATGTTGCGGCGATCGATCTCGATCAGCCCGCTGCCCACGCCGCGGTGGGGGACGTAGATCTCGACCCGCTCGCAGTCCTCTTCGGTCAGGGTGCCGAGCGACGTTGCGGTGGGGTCGCCGTCGGGAAAGAACTCGAGCTCGACGACCGCGCTCACGCGATGACCCAGTTCGGGTCGATCGACTCCAGCTCGATACTGACACGTGCCTTCCAGCCGATCAGCTGCTCGGTCAGCAGGTTATCGGTGCGGGCGTTGATGGTCGCCGTGGTGCCATCCTCGAGGGTGACGGAGAGCTCCCCGAAGACCGACGGATCGAACCACAGCTGGATCAGCTTGATCTTGGTCCGGAAGTGCTCGGCGCGCTCCGGGTTGTCGGTGCCGTAGCCCTCCGCCCAGCCCCGCAGCTCGATGGATCGGATGTCCGGCACGTGGTTTCGCGCGAAACGCCCGGACCCGCTCAGCGTCGGCTGGTCCTCGCCCCGCATCTCCGGCGTCTCGTTCAGGCCGCTCACCAGCTCGAGGTAGATGCGACCGTCGGCGTCCTCGACATTCCAGGCCTGGGCGCGGTAGGTGACCGGTCGAAGGGAGGTGACCATCAGCGCTCCTGCGGTGCGAGCTGGCCGAGGTCGCCCAGTCGGCGCAGCTGCATGCCGATATGTCGGACGCTGCGTACCTTGAGCTTGTCCTCGAGGTGGACGTGGATCTGCTCGGGTCCACGCCGGCCGCTATCTCCGCCACCGCCACCAGCCGCGATCTCGCGGAACATGGCCGAGTCGAAGCGGGGGACGACCATCTCGCCCTCGTGCAGCATGGCCAGCCCGGTGTTCGGCACGTCCCAGGTGCCCTCGGCAAACTTCGGGATGCTGCCGTACGTCTTGGTGCCGGCGATGTAGGTGTCGCCGCCCTTGTAGGTGACCGACCCGAGGTTCTTGCTGGCCAGGGTGCTGTGCATCGCGTCGACGCTGGCCTTGACGCCGCCGACGGCGCCCGAGACGCCCAGCAGCTTGGCGCCGTTATCGGCGGTGGCCACGGTCTGGGCAGCCACCGAGTTGAGCATGGCCACGTCCGCTGCCGCCGCGTCTGCGATCGCCCGGTCGGCGATTGCATTCTGCGTGTCGACGCTGCCGATCAGGGTGTGCAGCGCGTCGATGTTGCCCTGCACCTTGGCGGCGAGGTGGATGTCACCGGTGGCCAGGTACTGGGCCTGAAGCTCCTCGAGCCCGATGATGTGGTTCGAGATCTCGGTCATCACCGGCGGGTCCAGCGGGTTGTCGGCGCGCTCCGCCAGCCGCCGGAAGTTGTCGCCGATCGGATCCATCCCCTTGGTGACACCGACCTCGATCGAGGTGCCGATGCCGACCAGACCCATCTCGGTCGTCTTCGCGAGGGCGGTGAGGAACTCGCCGGTGCTCAGCTTCTCGAGCGCACCGCCGAATTGCTGCAGGAGCGCCTGGTCGGAGCCGGCAGCGTCGGACATGCTGCGAACCGTCAGACCCTGTGGCGTCTTCGGCAGGGAGGCCGCCAGCTCGTCGCGCTGCGTCTTGATCGTGTCGATGTAGCCCTGCATGACGCCTTGGAGCTCGCGCGGCTTCTTCGCCCAATCGGCGATCTCAGCATCGAGAACGGCGATTGCCCGGCGCGTTCGATCTGCGTCGCCACCGGACAGGATCTCGTCGACCTGGCGACGCTCGAAGTCGCGCGCCGGCGCAACGGACGCCTGGTAGGCAGGCCCAGCGATGGCTGCTCCGATCTCGAGGCCGATGGCGGCGACGAATGCGGGCCCGAACGCTGACTTCACGATGCGGCCAAGCAGCCCTCCCAAGCCGCCGCCACCAGCTGCGCCGGCCGCGCCCGCCAGGCCGGGAAGCCCGCCGCCCGCCATGGCCACCCACATCGGGTTGGTGGGGGAGGATCCCCGCAGCCCGAATCCGATCTTCAGCGCGCCACCCAGGATGTTGCCGAGGCCGCCGGCAATCATCCCGAGCCCGCCACCGGTGACCTTGTTGGCCACGATGGCGGCCAGCAGGAGTTGCTTCACCGGGTCCGGCAGGGCCTGGAAGGCATCGAAGGCCGACTTGGCGATCGCGGCGGATCCCTTCAGCATCTCCAGCAGAGGGCCAAAGTCAGCGTTCCTGATCTCACTCACCAGGCCGCGGACGTCGCCGGCAAGGTCGCGGGCGAAGCGCTCCAGGCCACGCTGATTCTCGGGCAGCGTCAGCCATTCGACGAAGTCGTCCATCACCTCATTGATGACCGGCAGCAGCTCCCCGCCAAGGACATCGGCCGCCAACCGGACGTTGTTGACGGTCGTCTGCCACTTGCCCTGCGTGGTGTTGAAGAACGCGTCCGATTCGCGGTTCAGCGCACCCGTCTCGTCGGTCGCGACGCCCAGCTGGCGCTGGTATTCCTCGACGCCCTGGCTGAGCAACATGATCGCGTTGATGTCACGGACGTTGGTGATCCCGATCTCTTCGAGGAAGCTGGTGGCGGCGTACTTGTCCAGGCTCTCGATGTGCTCGAGCAACTGGATGAAGGTGCCATTCGCATCGCGATCCCAGCGCGTCGCGAGGTCCGCCAGCGACACGTTGAGCGCATCGGCGAAGGCGATCGCCTCATCGCTGGCGGTGCCGATGTTCAGCGTGGTCTGGTTGAACAGCCGGCTCAGTGACGATCCGCCGGCCTCGACCTCGATCCCCATCGACGCGACGGTCGATGCCAGCGCCAGGATCTGCTCGTTGGTCAGGTCGGCCTGCCTGCCCGCGGCACCGAATCGGGCGGCCATCTCCACGATCTGCGACTCAGTCGACGCTCCGTCGTTGCCGAGGGCGACCAGCGCGTCGGCGAAGCGGCGCATGTCGCTGCTCGACATGTCCAGTACGTTGGAGAGCTGACCGAAGGCCGTCGCGGCCGCATCGGCGGTGAGATCGGTAGACACCGACAGGCGCGCGATGATGTCGGTGAAGTCCAGCAGGTCCTCGCGAGCGATACCGAGCGCGCCGCCCGAGGCCGCAATTCCCGCCAGCTCCTCGAAGGCGACCGGCGTCGTGCGAGACAGGTTCTTCAGGTCGTTCTCGAGCGCGTCGAGCTGCTGAGCGGTCCCGTCGACGGTCTTCCGAAAGCCAGCCGAAGCCTGTTCAAAGGATGCCGCGGTCGTAACCGCGAACGCAGCCAGGCCAACACCCGCTGCGGCCACACGGGTGACGATGCGATCGACGCCCTGTGCCGTCTGGTTGATGCCGCGCCCCATCTGGGCAGCACCACGGCCCACCTGCTCGAAGTTGACGCCGATCGCCTTCGACGAGCGACCGACGGTGCGCTCCAGCCCACCGATCCGGCGGTTCGTGTCGTCGATGACGCGGCGCAGCTGGGCATTCTCACCCTCCAGCTTGAACAGCAGGCTCCAAACAGCCTGGTCGTCCACGTCAGGCGTTTCCCACGAAACTGCCGCCGAGCGCCTCGTTCATCACGCGCACGGCGTCGAACATCTGGCTGGGCGTCAGCTGCCGGCGTGGCGTCACGAACTTGGGCATGAAGTCCTTCGGATCGGCGTAGCGGTCCGACGACTTCCGGCGGCGAGCGTTGAAGACCGCCGCGGCGACGATGGCGGCGTGGAGATCGCCCCGCTCAGGACCGATCGGAGAGATGCGGTCGTACGCCCGCCACCGGGCAAACTCGGCGCTGCTGATCGATCGCTGGCAGTCCCGCACACTCGTGTGTCCGAGCGCCAGCGTCAGCTTGTGCCAGAAGCGGAGCTCTGGCCTTTTCCCAGGTCGTCCGTGGCCTCGTCGACGTCGGTCTCGTTCATCTTCGAGAGCCGGGCAGCAACCTCAGCCAGTCGCAGCAGCGCCAGATGGTTCTTGCGACCCAGCGCCTCGATCTGTGCCTCGGTGAAGAGCAGCTCGCCCTTCGAGTTGACCGCCGTTCTCGAGATCAGGAACGTCCGGAAACCGGCCTGCTTGACGTTGCCGCTCTCATCACGGTGTGCCTGAACCCAGGCATCAACGTCGTCGCGCTCGTTGCCGGTCAAGCTCTGGAGCGTCACGCGCAATCCCCACTCGGGCACGGTGACGACCTCGGTCTGGCGGTCGTTGACAGCCAGGATCGTCGCAGCGTCCTCGACGATCGGTGGGGCTGCCTGGTCGGCGTGGTTGGTCTCGTCCGGCTGCTTGGCTTCAGCCGGACGGGTCGGGGTCTTCGTGGCCATGGGGCGGCTCTCCTAGGGGGTCAGGGGGTTGGGGCGAGGACCGGCTTGCCGGTCGGCTTGAGCGTGATGCTCGCGCGCGAGGCTCCTGTGACGGGGTTGCCCGGGTTGATGCCGGTCACGAAGGCCGCGAAGGCCCACGTGTAGCCGATGCTCGCGGCCAGCACGAGGCGGAAGTTGGTGGCTTCGTCGCTCTCGTAGAGGCCGATCAGGCCGCCGGCGCCGGGGCCGTGGGTGGCATGGCTTGGCACGAAGTTCACGTCGAACGTCACCTCGCCGGTCCGGCGCAGGGTGGCGATGAACTCCTCGTAGCCGTCGACCGCGTCGTGCGGGGTGACGTCCTCGGTGTCGCGGGTCAGGTTCGGCCCGCTGATGTCGAGGACCTCGGCGATGGTCGTGAACCCCTCGGTGGGGGTCGCGCCGTCACCGATCTGGATCTGAGCCCCGAAGGCCCACTTGGCGAGACCGCCCATCTAGCTCTCCTTCGGAGGGGTCAATGCCCCCGCCGCTGCTTCGCTGTGCTTCGCGGCGATCGCCGCCTCGATCTGGTCGCGGTTGGTGCGCGTCGTCAGCCCCTCGATCCCGAGCTCGTCGGTGGCGTAGGTGAGGAGCTGCTCCTTGTTCATGGCCTTGCGAGTGTCGGCGAGCTCGCTCGACATCTCGGCCGCCATCGCCTCGCGCAGCTGCACCGGGTGGTGCTTGGAGACGTGGTGATCGAGCAGCGCCGCGGCGTTGTCGCTGACGATGGCGAACGGGCAGAACGGGCAGTGCGTGTTGGGGTGCCCGCGCCAGTCGGTGACCAGGTACTCCATGGCTATGCCGGCAGCCGAATGACGGCGAACTCGAGCTCCGCAGCCGAGGCCGCGAAGTGCAGGAGCCCGGTCGTCTGGCGCCAGCCCTCGGTCCGGTTCGGCCAGAAGGCCGCCACCTCGCCGGCGCCGATGCTGTAGGCGGTGATGTCGCCCGTGCGCTTCCGGCTGTCGGACACCGAGTTGATCGTCACCGTCAAGGCGCCGCCGCTGGGATTGCGGACCAGCAGCAGCTCGCGTCCGGTCATCGGAAAGCTCGCCCCGTCGGCGAAGGCCGCGCCGGCCGCGGTGAAGGTGACGTCGGCGTCGTTGGCCGCCAGCGGCAGCGTCGGATACGCGGATGGCGGCTCCTGGACGGTGAGAGCGAGGCGGGCCATGGCGAGCTATTCCTCCAGGTGCGGCATGAGGTCGACGATGCGGCGGTAGAGACCGGTGTCGGCCTCGTGGTCGTCGCGGTCGTCGAGGACAGTGGTGAAGGTCACTCCACCGAAGGTCCGGCCGCTGACGACCTCGATCAAGGCGTCAGCGACGGCGTCGGCGGTGTCGGGATCCTTGGCCCAGACGTCGAACTGGTAGCGCGGGCTCTGCAGGCCGGTGTCGCCGTCCTGGCTGTAGCGGCGCGGGCCACTGATGCGGTGGTAGACGATCAGCGGGTACTCGAGCGACGGATCGCGCGTCTTGGGCATGACGCGATCGCCGACCTGGCCGGCGGTCCGCGGATCAGTGATGAGCTCGGCGCGGATCTCGTGACCGGCGTTCATCCGATGCTCCCCAGCAGCTGCTTCATCGATGAGCCGAACTCGCGGCGCATCTCGTCGCCGCGCTCGTCGAGCGCCGGGCGGGCGGTCGGCTTGGGGCTCATCCGGCTGGTGCCGAACTCGAGGAACTTCGGATAGGGCGGGTCGACGATGTCAGTGCCGACCAGCACCACGGCGCGGCCGGCCTCCGCCGGTCCGGTCTCGTGGTGGATGCTGCGCATGTAGCTGCCGGTCAGAACGAGCGGGTAGGCCCGCACGTTTTCCTTCCAGCCGTTCTCGAGCGGCAGCGCGGCTGCCTCGAGCGCGGTGGCCATCGCGGGGCCCGTCCGGTCGCCCAGGGCGCGCATGCGATCGCGCAGCCTGCCAGCGCCGACCAGCTTGATCCGGATCTGCACCTCAGCGGCCCTCGATCGCCACGGGCGACACCTGGCGTGCCTGCAGCCGGGTCAGCGTCTGCTGGTCGTCGACGTCGGGCTTGAGGATGTCGTAGATCTCGCCGCGGTCGTCAACCGCGCGCATCCGCGCCGTGATCTGCGGGAAGTAGCCGAGCAGCAGGATGTCGTGGGTGCTCTCGGCGATGGTGGTCGACTCGAAGCGGCGCTCGTCGCTGCCGCGCCGGCTGACCGGGGCGATCGCCGCCGGGATCGCGCGCAGGTCCGGCTCCTCGCCGGGGGTCGGCGCCCGGTAGCCGCTGGCGCTCGGCACGCCGGCCGTGAAGCCCTCGATCGAGATCGAGCGGGTGAAGAAGCTGCGACGCAGCGTCTGGCCGAGCTCCTTGTGGATCAGCGAGCGAGCCCGCGGCATCAGGCCTGGCTCCGCAGCGCGTCGTTGATGAGGTGCTCGTGCCGACCGAACGGGTCGACGATCATCTCGGCGACGTCGAACAGGCCCGCGACGTCGCCTTCGACGCCGGCGGCCGACAGTGCTACCTGCTCGCGCAGCGACCTGGCATGCTCGCGGAGCGCCTTGGCGACGGCCGGCCCGTCGGTCTCCAGCGCGCCGCCGAGCTGCCGGATCTTCTTGAGGATCAGCGCCTCGGACGAGGCGATCGCGTCGAGCGCCTGCGCCGCCGCCAGGCGCACGTCACCGGCCTCGAGGGTGAGGAAGGCGTCGATCTCAGTGTCGAGGAAGTAGGGATCCGCGACGTCCGTGTCCTGGCTCAGCAGGCGAACGGTTCCGGCCGGGGTCCCTACCTCGTACGTGGCGGCGACGTCAGGCATCGATCAGCTGGTCAGCTGGTCGCGGACCGATGCTTGCGGATCGCGTCGACCCGGTCGGCATTGGTCTTTGCCCCAGAGAGGTCCGCCCCCTCCTTCGCTGCCAGCTCCTCGAGCTGAGGCTTGGTGAGCTTGC
>Ga0190275_10000315_pt1 | contig 45824 bp, 34 predicted proteins | sample Popmic550T_FD_133745 | JGI IMG/M metagenome (GOLD analysis project Ga0190275, IMG submission 133745) | Populus adjacent soil microbial communities from riparian zone of Yellowstone River, Montana, USA - 550 T | ecosystem: Environmental > Terrestrial > Soil > Riparian zone > Trees stand | place... | reverse complement strand
CGTCGTCCGCCTCGAGCGTGAGCTGGGTGGCGGTACACGTGGGATCATTGTCGGCCGGACAGCCGGCCTCGCTCTGGAAGTCACCCACGACCGTCACGGTGGTGGGCGCCGCGACGGCGGCCAGCGGGACGAGGACGGCGGCCAGCAGCGCACTGAGCGCAAGCGGGCGCACCTGTAACGGGAAACGAACTGGGACTCTCAGGACACACCTCCGGGGGTTGAAAGGCACTAGCGACTAGCGACGGCGCGCGTGGCTCGCGACGAAATGGCACGAGGCCCGGGCCCGGCGCGGCATCACGGCGACGCAGCCTAGCAGGGTGAGGGAAGCAGGCGTCCAGGCCTCCTCTCGCTGCGCCTCCTTTCCCAGGGACCCGCCAGGTCGCTTCATGAGTCGAAACGCGAAATCCTGGAGTGATTTTGCCTCGCCTGCTCCGCGAGGGACGGAGCCGGCCCACGCCGCGCTCCCCGGGTGCCTCCGGAGAGAGCCGGGGTTGCGAGGTGCCGAGTTGCATCGCCACCGTGCCCCTTGGATGGGCGGAGCGTTCCGCCGAACGAGGGTGACCGAGCATGAAGAGACTGATCATCGCAGCGGCGGCGTTGGGCGCGGCGTGCCTGTTGGGTTGCAGGACGGACACGGCCGTGGGGGCCTCCTCCTCCGAGGTGTCCTCGCCGGTGCGCGTGGCCCAGAACCCGGACATCGCCCGAGGAGACCGAGGGCCGCTCATCCCCGGAACCGTGGTCGCCGACTACAAGGATACGCTCGTCGTCAGGGACGACGAGGGCTTCGAGCGCTCGCTGCGCGTCGATGAGCAGACGCTGTACAAGGACCGGGAGGGGGACCTCGTCGCCCGCGAGTACCTGGCGCCCGGCGCCCAGGTGCGCACCTCGTTCGACTACAACGACAAGGAGCGCATCGCTCGCGAAGTCGTCATCGTGAATGCCACCAACCAGTGCGAGCCGAACGCCTGGCCCGAGGAGCCCACGCCCTACCGCCGCGACCCATGAGGTAGGAGGACTCGGGCACACGGAGGGCGTCGGCTGCGCCCTCCACGCACTGCGTCAGACTCCGCGTCGTAGCTCCGTTTCACTCGGGAAATAACGACGCGGCGCATCATGAATGGCACATGACGGACCCGACCGGAGAGGTTCGCTGACTCGCCCGAGACAGTTCACCTCTCTGGCATTCTGTGAAACAGTCGCGCCGCGATGCAGGCCCCCCAGCTCCTCAGCCTGGCCATTGAGCGCATGCGTCATGCACCCTTGACGCTGCTGCTCGCACTCCACCTGCTGAGTTGCACCCACACGCCGGCGCAGCCCGACGCGCCGCCCGCCCCGGCGAGTCCTCCCGCCGCCGTCGTCGCGCAACCTCCGGCGTCGCCGCCCGCGCCCACCGTGCCGCCGCGCAGCTGGGCCGACGAGATCCTCTACTTCGTCGTCGTGGATCGCTTCGCGGATGGGGAGCCGGCCACCAACGTCGCCGTGGACACCGCCGCGCAGGGCGCCTTCCACGGTGGGGACCTGAAGGGCCTCCGCCAGCAGCTGGACGAGCTGAGCTCGCTGGGCGTGACGGCGCTGTGGATCACCCCCGTGGTGAAGAACATCGACAGCTTCGTCACCGGCGCCGGCTTCCCGGACTGGGGCTATCACGGCTACTGGGCGGACGACTTCCACAAGCTGGATCCGCGCTTCGGCACCGAGGAGGACCTGCGCGCCCTGGTGGACGAGGCCCACCGGCGCGGCATCCGCGTGCTGCTGGACGTGGTCTACAACCACCCTGGCTACAACTCGCGCTACCTGACGAACCCGCAGACGAAGGCCTGGCTGCGCTCGGAGGATCGGGGCACCTGCGGCCAGGATGATCTGACGAGCTGCGTCTCCGGCCTGCCGGACTTCAAGACGGAGCTGCCCGAGGTGGCCAAGTACCTGCTGGACGCGCAGCTGGACTGGGCGAAGCGCTCCGGGGTGGACGGCTTCCGGCTGGACACGGTGAAGCACGTGGATCACCCCTTCTGGAAGGAGCACCGCCGCCGCCTCCGCGAGGAGGTGCGCAAGGACTTCTTCCTGCTCGGCGAGGTGTGGGGCGGAGATGCCGACGTGCTGGACCCGTGGTTCGCCGGGGACGAGATGGACGCCGGCTTCGACTTTGGCTTCCAGGGCAACTCCATCGCCTTCGTGCTGGGGCGTGGCCGCACCATCGCCTTCGACAAGTACCTCAAGTCCCGCGCCAAGGTGCGCCCCGGCTACCTGCTGGCGCACTTCCTGTCCTCGCATGACGTGCCGGGCGCGCTGCACCAGCTCGAGGGAGACGTGAAGCGCTTCCGCCTGGCGGCCGTGCTCCAGCTCACCAGCTCCGGCATCCCCACCATCTACTACGGTGAGGAGGTCGCCCGCCCCGGCGGAGACTGGCCCGCCAACCGCAGCGACATGCCCTGGGGGGCGCGCGACATCAAGCCCGGCGCCGGCAAGCCCCGCGACGAGGACCTGCGCAAGCTCTACCAGAAGCTCACCTCCATCCGCCGCGCGCATCCGGCGCTCTCTCGCGGCACGCACCAGGGGCTGTCCACGGACGGAGACCTCTATGTGTTCCTGCGCCACGACGCGGAGTCTGGCGACGCGGTGATGGTGGCGATCAATCGCGGGCAGCAGCCGGCGAAGGTGTCCCTGCCTTGGCCTGCTCCTTGGGGCGCAACGGTGGCGGAGGACTTGCTGAACGGGGGCCGGCTGGAGGGCCCCACCCTGGAGCTCGCCGTCGAGCCGCTCGGGGCGCGCATCCTGGGAAGAATCCACACCCAAAAACCCTGACTCACGGGGGCGAGGGATCTGATGGCCGCAGTGACGTTCAAAGACGTGGCGAAGCGATACGGCGCGGTCTCGATCATCGAGGGGCTCAACCTCGACATCCGGGATCGCGAGTTCCTGGTGCTGGTGGGGCCCTCCGGGTGCGGCAAGTCCACCGCCCTGCGGATGATCGCCGGACTGGAGGAGATCACCGGAGGCACGGTGGCCATCGGCGATCGGGTGGTGAACGACCTGCCCCCCAAGGAGCGGGACGTCGCCATGGTCTTCCAGAACTACGCCCTCTACCCGCACATGTCCGTTCGGGAGAACCTCGAGTTCGGCCTGAAGATCCGCAAGACGCCCAAGCCGGACATGGACAAGCTGGTGAACGAGGCGGCGGACATCCTCGACATCACCCACCTGCTGGATCGCAAGCCCAAGCAGCTGTCCGGTGGCCAGCGCCAGCGCGTGGCCCTGGGCCGCGCCATCGTCCGCAAGCCGGCCGTCTTCCTCTTCGACGAGCCGCTCTCCAACCTGGACGCCAAGCTGCGCGTGGCCATGCGCGCGGAGATCAAGAAGCTCCAGCAGCGCCTCCAGGTCACCGCCGTCTACGTGACGCACGACCAGATCGAGGCGATGACCATGGGGCACCGCATCGCGGTGCTGAAAGAGGGCAAGCTGCAGCAGCTCGGAACGCCTCTCGAAGTCTACGAGCGTCCCGCCAACATCTTCGTGGCCCAGTTCATCGGCAGCCCGCCCATGAACTTCCTGGAGGCCACCCTGGACGCCAACGGCACCGCCCTGGTGGGCCAGGGCTTCACCCTGCCGGTGCCCCAGAGCCTGCGCCCGGTGACGGCGGGCAAGGGCGGCAGGAAGATCAAGGTCGGCATCCGGCCGGACCACATCTTCCAGCCCGGCCAGGCCGTCCGTGGCGAGCCCGCGAAGCTGGAGGCGAAGGTCGAGATCGTCGAGCCGATGGGCAACGAGCTCATCGTCCACTCGCGGCTGGGTGAGTACGGCATCGTCTTCCGCATGCCCCCGCAGAACACCCCCGAGACCGGCGCGACGCTCCCCGTCGTGGTGGAGCTGGACTCGCTGCACCTCTTCGACGCCGAAACCGAGCAACGCCTCACCGCCTGATTTCCCGGAGCCTCAAGCCCATGAAGAACCTGCGACTGCTGATCGCGGCCGTCTGCCTCTGCGCGCTCGGCCTGCTGCCCCTGACCGCCGCCGCCGCCGAGACGGAGATCGTCCTCTGGCACTCCTACCGCGCCGAAGAGAAGTCCGCGCTGGAGAAGGTGGTGGCCGAGTACAACAAGGCCAACGCTGGCAAGGCGAAGGTGACGACGCTGGCCGTCCCTTATGACGCGTTCGCGGACAAGATCACCGCCACCGTGCCTCGCGGCAAGGGGCCGGATCTCTTCATCTTCGCGCAGGACCGCCTGGGCGGCTGGATCGAGGCCGGCAACACCATCGAGCCCATCGACTTCTTCCTGGATGACACGCTCAAGAAGCGCTTCATCCCCACGACGATGCAGGCGATGACGTACCGGGGCACCGTGTACGGGCTGCCGCTGAACTACAAGAACATCGCGCTCATCTACAACAAGAAGCTGGTGCCCACGCCGCCCAAGACCTCGGGCGAGCTGGTGGCCATGAGCAAGAAGCTCACCGACAAGAAGGCCGGGCGCTTCGGGCTCGCCTACTCGTACGGCGACTTCTACTACCACGCGGCGCTGATGAACGGCTTCGGCGGCGGCGTGTTCGACGCCAAGTTCAACCCCACCCTCAACTCGAAGGAGAACGTGCAGTCCATCGACCACCTGCTCAAGTGGATCGACAAGGATGGCATCCTCCCCGCCGAGCCCTCCACGGCCCTCATCACCTCGCTCTTCAATGACGGCAAGGCGGCCATGGTGTTCTCCGGCCCGTGGTTCCTGGGCGAGATTGCCAAGGGCATCGACTACGGCATCTCCCCCCTGCCCACGCTGGACGAGGCGGGCGGCAAGCCCATGCGCCCGTGGATGACGGTGGAGGGCGTGTACGTGACGGCGCCCTCGAAGAACAAGGAGGCGGCCTTCGAGGTCGCCAAGTTCCTCACCGAGGCGGCCTCCGCCAAGGTGCTGGCGCTGGAGGGCCGCCAGAGCCCGGCCAACGCCGAGGTCTACAACGACGCCCAGGTCTCCAAGGATCCGCAGCTCAAGGCCTTCCGTGATCAGGTGGAGGTGGCGGTGCCCATGCCCAACGTGCCGGAGATGACCATGGTCTGGTCGCCGGCCACCACGGCCATGAACGCCATCCTGAAGAAGGCCTCCACCCCGAAGGCCGCCCTCGAGAAGGCGCAGCAGCAGGTGGCCAAGGACGTCGCGGGACTCCGCAAGAAGTGAGCAGCGCCTCGTCCCAACCCACCCCGGGCGGCGCTCCAGGCAGCTCCGCCCTCCTGCTCCCGCCTCACGCGGCGCCCAGTCCTCCCTCCCCGCAGCAGGCTCCTCTGTGAATCCTCCCCAGAAGACTCCTCCCAGCCTGCGGCGGCCACGCGTGCTGGTGGGACTGGCCCTCTCGCTCGGCCTGGGGCTGGCGCTCGCCTACGGCCTGCTGGACCGGGCGCGTGAGGACGCCGCCATCGAGCGCGAGCAGCGCCGCAACCTCATCTCCCTGAATGCGCTGGCGGATCTCGCGCAGCGCGCGGGAGGCAGCGGTAACAGGGTGCGCGCCGTCGTGGAGGCCACGAAGGATCAGCTCCCCCCGGGGAGCTCCGTGCGCGTCATCGCCTTCTCCGGCATCAAGCTGGAGGCCTCCACCTTTCCGGAGGATCAGGGGGACAAAGCCGCGCCGCGGCGACTGGCGCGCGAGGAGAAGAGCCTCTACGACCGCGGGCAGCGGCTGCGCGCCGCGGTGGAGACGAACCGCGAGGAGGGCAACGCCCGCAAGCCGGAGATTGAGATCGAGCTGCTGCCCACGGGTGGGCGGCTGTTCTCCGCGCCGGTGGAGGTGGACGGGGCAGTGGTGGGCATGGTGGACCTGGCCACGGTGCCGCTGCCCACGCTGGAGCGGCCTGGGCTGGGGCCGGTGCTGCTGGCCTTCTTCGGGCCGATGCTGGTGCTGCTGGCGGCAGCGCTCTTCCTCCGGCTGCAGCGCCAGTGGCACCTTGTGGCCGTAGCGGCGGGGGTCTTCCTGGTGGGCCTGGGGGGCTACGCCCGCTACTCCATGAGCTCCCTCGAGGACGGGGTGCGCGGCTCGCAGGGCGCGGTGGAGGACCACCTGCGCGCCATCGCCGAGCGCGGCCGCGCGGTGATCACCGCGCAGAGCCTCGCGGCCGAGCCGGCGCTCCAGCCGGACGCCTGGGACACGAACCTGTTCCGCAAGCCGCTCGGGCTGCTCACCGCTCAGGGCACGGTGAACGAGGCCGTGGTCACCCAGCGCGTGGAGGAGCTGCAGGGCCAGGCCTCCCGTGCCTTCGTCCTGCTGCGCGTGCTGGGGCTGGCGCTGCTGCTCTTCATCGGCCTGGGCGCGCTGCACCGCTTCGTCGCCACGGTGGTGGAGCACCGCGAGGCCTACTCCTACATCATGCCGGCCATGGTGGGGATGGTAGTGCTCGTCTTCTTCCCCTTCATCTACGGCATCACCCTCTCCTTCACGGACGCCAACCTCTACAACACCAACCAGCCCCTCACGGACATCTGGATCGGCCTGCGCAACTACGCGGAGATCCTCGGGGACTTCAACATCGCCCGGCAGGGCGACGGCGGCGTCTGGGTCTTCAACTACCTGAACTTCTACTGGACGCTCTTCTTCACGGTGGTGTGGACGATCACCAACGTGACCATTGGCGTGTCGGTGGGCCTGGTGCTGGCGCTCATCCTCAACACGCCCAAGCTGGCGCTGCGGCCCATCTACCGGGTGCTCCTCATCCTGCCGTGGGCCATGCCCAACTACATCACCGCGCTCATCTGGAAGGGCATGTTCCACCAGCAGTTCGGCGTGGTGAACCACGTCATCCGCATGTTCGGCGGGCAGGGGCTGTCCTGGTTCGAGTCCCCCTTCACCTCGTACCTCACCGCGCTGGCCACCAACGGCTGGCTGAGCTTCCCCTTCATGATGGTGGTGTCGCTGGGCGCGCTGCAGTCCATCCCCATGGAGCTCTACGAGGCGGCGCGCGTGGACGGGGCCAGCCGCTGGCAGCAGTTCGTGTCCATCACCCTGCCCTCGCTCAAGCCCGCGCTGGTGCCCGCCATCATCCTGTCCGTGGTGTGGACCTTCAACATGTTCAACATCATCTTCCTGGTGACGGAAGGTGAGCCGGGCAACTCCACGGAGATCCTCGTGACCCAGGCGTATAAGTACGCCTTCCAGCGCTACCGCTACGGCTACGCGGCGGCGTACTCCACCGTCATCTTCGGCATCCTGCTGCTCTACAGCGTGGTGCAGAACCGGCTCTCGCGCGCCACGGAGGCAGCCTGATGGCCACGCGACGCGAGGGCGTGCCGCACCTGCCGCTCCATGTGCTGCTGGTGCTCTTCACCCTCTTCACCATCTACCCGATCCTCTGGGTCGTCACGATCGCCTTCTCCGGCCGGCAGAACCTGGCCATCGCCACGCTGCCGCCGGAGCCCACCTGGGTGGACAGGCTGCGCGCCATCACCCCGTGGCCCGAGGTCTGGTCCCTCTCCAACTTCAGCTCGGTGATGACGGACCAGCCCTTCGCGAAGTGGATGCTCAACAGCGCCATCATCGCCGCGGGCACCACCGTGGTGGGCGTCTTCCTGGCCTGCACCGCGGCCTACGCCTTCAGCCGCTTCAAGTTCCCCGGCCAGCGCACGGGCATGATGGCCTTCCTGGTGTCCCAGATGTTCCCGGGCACCCTCATGCTCATCCCCCTCTTCATCATCCTGGTGCAGTGGCTGGGGCTGGGCAGCTCGCGGCTGGGCCTCATCGTCGTCTACGCCACCACCTCCATCCCCTTCAGCGTGTGGATGCTCAAGGGCTACTTCGACACCATCCCCAGGGACTTGGAGGAGGCCGCCCTCATGGAGGGTGCCTCGGTAGGCAAGATTTTCTGGAGCATCATCCTTCCCCTGGCTAAGCCGGCCGTGGCGGTGACAGCGCTGTTTTCTTTCATGACTGCCTGGAATGAGTTCATCCTCGCGGCTACTTTCATGGATCAGGAGGCCATGTACACGGCGCCCGTGGGGCTGCGCTTCTTCGTCGGCGGCTTCTCACAACAGTGGGGCTACTTCGCCGCCGGCTCCATCATCGTCTCCATCCCCGTGGTGTTCCTGTTCCTGTTCCTCCAGAAGTACCTCGTGTCCGGCCTCACCGCCGGAAGCGTGAAAGGTTGAAGTCGTTTCCCAAGGAGAAGCCGTCATGAAGACCCGTCTCGCAAGCCTCACTCTGGCCGCCTCGCTGCTCAGCCTCCCCGCCTTTGCCGATGGCAAGGTCACCCTGAAGGATCCGTCCGGAGACGACAACGGCCCGGGCACCTACAAGTACCCGACGGACACCGTCTACAAGAAGGGCTCGTTCGACCTGACCGAGGCCTCCATCGAGAAGAAGGGCAACAAGGTGGACTTCAACCTCACCTTGGCCACCAACCTCGAGGACCCGTGGCGCATGGGCAAGGGGTTCGCCACGCAGATGATCTTCATCTTCATCGACACGGACGGCAAGGAGGGCAGCGGCCACACGGACAGCCCGCCGGGCCTCAACGTCCAGTTCGCCCCGGCGTCCGCCTGGGAGAAGCTCGTCATCCTCTCGCCGCAGGAGACTGCGCGTGTGAAGAAGGAGATCGAGACCAAGGCCGCGGGCCTCAAGGGCGACATCGTGGTTCCCGACCGCACCAAGGGCGCCGGCAAGAAGATCAGCGCCAGCGTGGACGCCTCCCTCCTGGGCGCCGGCGATCCCAGCCAGTGGGGCATCCAGGTGGTGGTGCAGTCCAACGAGGGCTTCCCCGCCGGCAACGATCTGCTCACGCGCAAGGTGAACGAGTACGAGGGCCAGCACCGGTTCGGCGGTGGCCATGACGGCGAGTGCGATCCGCACGCCATCGACTTGCTGGCCGGCAGCGCCAAGGGTGACCCCTCCGAGGTGAAGGCGCAGCACGAGATGCTCAAGTACGAGTGTGCCGAGGACGGCAGCGCCAAGCAGAAGGCCACGCTCACGATGGTGCGCCAGAGCAAGTAACGCGGTACTGAGTCACAAGGACACGGCTGGACTGCCGCGGGGGCTGTCTCCCCGCGGCGCTCCGTCCGGCCATGAGGAGGGGTTCACATCATGTCGAAGAAGTTCCTGCGGAGGAGCGCGCTGGCGCTCGCCGCGACCGCTACCCTGCTGCTCGCGGCGCCCGCCATTGCCCAGGACGCGCCCAAGCTGCAGATCGGCGGCACGACGTACACCAAGTGGCTCTGGGGCAACCAGCGCCACCAGGGCGCCCTGTACAACTTCACCACCATCCCCGGTGAGGGCTATGGCGACAACGGCCAGGGCACCGAGCTCGAGCTGCTGCTCAACGCCCGGCTCTCCAGCCAGGTCGAGGTGAAGGGGCGCATCCACAGCCGCTTCAGCCAGAACTTCTGGACGAACTTCGGTGGCTTCGGCGGCAACCCGAACGCCGACTGCGTGGCCGGCAACTGCGGCGAGTTCGATCCGCGCTCCAACCAGTACATCAAGCTGCGCGGCGTGGCCGTGGTGCTCACGCCGGGCTACCTGGTGGACTCGGCCACCATCGGCGCCAATGACTTCGGCCAGTTCGACCCATACGTCATCGGCCGCATCCGCTACATCGATCGTGACAACGCGCATGGCATCCTCCTCCAGGGCTCGGGTTTTGACCGGAAGCTCACATGGGATGCCACCCGCATCAGCCTGCCGCGGCTGTGGGCCGGTCCGTCCTTCAGCACCGGCCTGTTCCACGCGTCGGACGCGGCCTACGGCTTCCAGACGAAGTGGTCGCTGAGCGACGCGCTCGATGTGGGCGGCATCTTCACCTACGTGCACGACGCCGAGCTCGCGCCTGCGGCCGCGGACCACAATGTGGACAACGGACGCGACCTGACGCCGCGTTTCCGCAATGGCGTGGGCGGCATGAAGGCGGGCCTGCGGGTGAGCGACAAGGTGGACATCCGCGGCGCGCTCTACCACTCGTACTCCAACGCGGACCCGGTGCTCACGACCCCGGGGTTCAACTTCGACACCGGCTTCTCGCCGTCACCGGTCGGCCGGCGCGAGGACAACTCGTACCGGGTGGATGTGACGCTCAGCGACCCGCTGGACATCGGCCTCTCGGTGAACCTGCAGGGCTTCAGCATCGGCGCGGACTACGTGGCCATCATGGCGGCGCGGCGTGAGTCGGACGTGCTGCTCACCGAGGGCCATGATCCGAGCTTTGCCTTCCCAGGTCCCTCCAACGCCGCGTATGGCGTCTTCCAGAACAACCTCTCGAAGATCGGCTATGGCGGGTGGACGAGCGAGGCCCAGCAGGTGGCGACGGTCAACGTGGACAACGAGTTCACTGACTTCGATGAGCCCTTCGCGGAGACGGCCATCGGCTGGAAGGGCATCACCGTGAACCCGGTGTACGGCAACGGGAACCTGGATCTGTCCGGCGAGTACTCGTTCATCACCTACGATACCAACTGGCAGGCTTTCGGAGACCCGACCACCTCCATCACCAACACGCCGTACCCGGTGGCGGAGCTGGACACGGGCGTCGGCCACAACTTCCGCTCCGCTTACCAGCCCTTCCAGGACAAACGCACGCACATCGCGGTGCTCAAGGCTCGCTACGTGCTGGACTTCGCCAAGGGCATCGACATCTTCGGCAAGGCCAAGTTCATCCATGAGTCGGACAAGCGCATGAACGACGCGCGCTTCCTGCCGTACCAGGCGGGTGCCTGCCCTGGGGGTGGGCAGCCTTGTGCGGATCAGAAGAACGAGTACTCCCCGGGGCTGTCGACGGCAGACACCTTTGGCAACCCGAGCGTCGTCACCGTGGGAGACCAGACGGGGTACCAGTGGAAGCCCTTCGACAGCCTGTCAGATGACGATCGGCTGCTGCGCTACTACGCCTTCACGGCTGGGGCGGGCTATCAACTGTCGGACGACCTGTACGCCTCGGTGAGCTACACGAAGTACCTGGCGGATCTGTTCGACGGCAACACAGCCCTCCAAGGGTACAACCGCCACGAGATGGCCTCGGGCTTCCACAACAAGAACTCGGTGGTGGTGCGGGCCAAGTACATCCTGGCGGGCGTGGAGTTCGGCCTGGAGGGCCAGTACGCGTTCGGCACCTTCGATCCGGACTTCGGCTCGGGCTTCGTGCCGCAGGTGGCGGACGAGCAGACCTCCCTGAACCACAACGTGCCGGAAGGCTCGCTGGGCTTCCGCAACCGCTTCACGGGCTGGAACAGCCTGGAGACGCGGGAGTTCGACCACATGCGTATGAAGGCCTTCATGAAGGCGCAGTTCTAGGCAGCCCCTCGCTTCTTGCTCGAGACGGGCCCGGCGCGCAGCGACGCTCGCCGGGCCTCTCTTTTTCCATGGAGTCCCCTCCCCATGCCTCTGCTCCGCCGCTCCCTCCTGCTGCTCGCACTGGGGGGCGTGCTGACCAGCGCCTGCCTCTCCCGAGGCACCCGCGGCGCTACCCCGCTGTTCACCCTCGCGGATCCGCGTGGGGACGATCACGGAGATGGGGATCTGCGCTATCCGCTGCGCGATGACATGCCCCGGGGCTCGCTGGACCTGCTGCTGCTCGTCGCGTACCCCGAGGACAACGGCACGCGATTCGAGGCCACCTTCGCCCGCCCCATCGTCAACCCGCAGGCCGGGCGGACGGTGGACATTGCCGGAGAGACGCAGGCGCAGCGGGCGCGGTTCGGCTTCTACACCTTCAACCTGGATCTCTACGTGGACACGGACGGGGTGCCGGGCTCGGGCCGCACGGAGACGCTGCCCGGCCGCAACCTCACGCTGGCGCCCGGCAGTGCTTGGGAGAAGGTCCTCCTGCTGACTCCGCGGCCCTATGACGCGCGGGACCAGTTGCGGGGGCAGTGGCTGCAGGCGGCGCGCGAGGAGCGGCAGCGCCAGCAGGGCCCGCTGGGCGAGGCGGCGCAGCAGGAGGTGGAGGCGGCGGTGGAGCGGGAGCTGGCGACACGGGTGTTCCTGCCCACGCGCGTCCGCGTTACTGGAGCCACGGTGGAGTTCTTCGTGCCGAATGACTTCTTCGGGGGTTCGCCTCGGCCGGAGTGGGGCTATGCGCTCGCGGCGACGGGGGCCTTCATCGAGAACAAGGTGAACCTGTCGTCGCTGTTCGGGAAGGAGGGCCCGCAGGGGTTGATGGTGCTGCCCATCGCGCCAGGGGACTCGAAGGAGCGGTTTGGCGGCGGGCGACTGGGAGATCCAAGCCAGTCACCTGTGGTGGACCTGATGGTGCCCGAGGGAGTCACTCAGGAGCAGGTGCTGGCGCCGAACGGGCCCCCGTGGCCAGCGGTGGTGCCGGCTGGCTCCCCGGCTCCATCTCCATCAAAGAGCGGCGAATGAGCTCCCAGAGACTCTGGAGCCGCGCCCGAGAACGCTTGCCACCCCAGACGCTGCTCCCGTTGGTGTGGGAACAGCCAGCGGTAGGTAGAACACCCGTGGGCGCTCCTCGTCGCCGGCGCTGGACACAAACCTGTCAGACAAGCAGACAGGTTTGGAGAAAGCTCAGCGGGCCGGAGCCCTCTCGTGGACTGAGGCGCTGACCGCAGCAGTTCCACCTCGCGGAGGAGCGTCCCTGAGGGCGGACTCACCATCCACAGAGCGAGACTCCCAACGGCGTCCATGCGCTTGGGGCTCCTTCCTGCGCGCTCGGAACAGCAGGGCCTGTTCCTCGCTCCGCGGAGTTGGCACACGGCGTGCTGAGCAGCCCTCCGCATGCCGGGCCCTCATGACTTGTTCGTGCGCTACACCTTCGACCACCCCGAGCGGGCGGCGGCGGAGCTGCGCGCCGTGTTGCCGCCGGAGGTGGTCGCCCAGGTGGACTGGAGCAGTCTGCGCCGCGAGGTGGGAAGCGTGGTGGACGCGGAGCTCAGAGAGCGCCAGAGCGACCTGCTGTTCTCGGCCCGGCTCCATGGGGGACAGCCGCTGCTGCTCTACCTGCTGCTGGAACACCCGTCGTCGGTGGACAAGTGGATGGCGTTCCGGATGCTGCGGTACGTGATGCGGCAACTGGAGCGCTGGCATCAGCAGCACCCAGAGAGCGAGAAGCTGCCGGTCATCCTCCCGGTGGTGATGTACCACGGGCCGGAGGGACATTGGACGGCAGCGCTGCGGATGGAGGATCTGTTCCATCTGCCTGGCGAAGCGCTCGGGCCGAACCGAAAAACTGGCTGCGCTGCTGGAGGGCTGGCGTCCGGTGCTTGCCGAAGTGCTGCTCTCTCCTGAAGGACTGGAAGATCTGCGAGCTGCAGCACACTACCTGTACAGGGTGGGGGCCGAGGGAGCGCTGCGTCGCGGACCTGGGAGACCTCGAGAGGAACGGGTAGCCCCGCTTCACGGCTTCAGGCGCCAGATGCCCGTGGCTCGCGGTGGCAGGTTCGCCTGCCAGCCGCTCGCGGTCTTCGAGAGCGCTGAGACGTTGCTGTCGGCGAAGAGGACCTCGGGCGTGGAGCCCGCAATGTCGAACGGGCCCGCGGACACGCTGTACTCCGTGACGTTGTGCACCACCAGCACCCGCTCCTCCCCCAGCGTGCGCACGAAGGAGAGCATGGCCTGCGTCCCCTGGGTGGGACTGAGGAGCTTGAGCCCTCCACGGCTCAGCGCCTCCGAGGCGTGGCGGGCCTGGATGAGCGCTCGGTAGCGCGAGAGCAGGGAGCCGGTCGCGTTCGTCTGCGCGACCACGTTGCGTCCCGCCGTGTGCCCTGGCGAGAAGCCGAACCACGGCGTGCCCGTGGTGAAGCCACCGCCCCCCGTGTCATCCCACGGCATGGGCGTGCGCTTGGCCTCGTCATTGTTCGCGGTGCCGTTGGCCAGCCCCAGCTCCTCGCCGTAGTAGAGGAAGGGCGCCCCTGGCAGGGTGAGCAACAGGGCCGCCGCATTGGACAACCTTCCCGCGTTCCCACCGAGCTGCGTTGCCACGCGCACCATGTCGTGGTTGGTGAGGAAGGGCGCGTCACTCACACCGGCCGGGTACACGCTCGCCATCTCCGCCAGCTTGGCCGCGATGGGTGCGGCGTTGCCCGCGTTGAGCCCCGCGAGGATCTGCTCCGAGAGCCCGAAGTTGAAGTTGAGCGGCAGCTCATCCCCACCCGGCACATCCTTCGTCGAGCCGTAGTAGGTGGCGACGATGGGGGTGGTGCTCCAGTTCTCACCCACGAGCACCGCGTCCGGCCTCACCTGCCGCACGTGCGCGGCGAGCTCCTTCCAGAAGGCGTGCGTCTCGGGAGTGTCGGCCTGCCCCAAGCCCGCCCCCGTCTCGATCAGGTAGCGCGCGGCATCCAGACGGAACCCATCCGCGCCCCGCTCCAGCCACAGCGAGGCCAGGCGCTTCATCTCCGCCCGCAGCTCCGGGTTCTGCATGTTCAAGTCCGGCATCCCGCCCCAGAACACGCCGTAGTAGTAGGCCCCGCCGCGCGCGTGCCACGTGGGGGTGTTGGAGAACTGGCTCCAGGGCTGCTTCCAGCCCGGATCCTGGCCCTTCCACACGTACCAGCCCCGCTTCGACGAGGCCGGTGAGGAGGAGGACTCCACGAACCACGGGTGGTCCACCCCCGAGTGGTTGATGACGAAGTCGAGGATGACGCGCATCCCCCGCCGGTGGGCCTCGGCGCACAGGAGCTCGAAGTCCTCCAGCGTGCCGTAGTCCGGCTCGATGCGCTCGTAATCCACGACGTCGTAGCCGTGGTAGCTGGGCGAGTCGAACACCGGCATCAGCCACAGCGCATCCACGCCCAGATCCTGTTGGGTGTTCGGGTCCCCGTCGTTGAGGTAGTCCAGGCGCGAGATGAGACCCTTCAGGTCCCCCTTCCCGTCTCCGTTCGAGTCCTGGAAGCTGCGGACGAAGAGCTCGTAGAAGACGGCCTTGCGGTACCACTCGCTGCCGGCCGCGGGAGCGATCTCGACCGTGGGGTTCTGGGGGTCCGGCTTGTTCCCGGGAGGCTGCGGGCCAGGGCCGCCACCGGAGCTCGAGCCACAGGCCACCCCGGTCATGACAAGGACGAGCAGCGAGGCATGGAGACGCGTCATACCCACCGTCTACCAGCACCGCTCCCGTACGAGCCAGTGGGGGCCTCAGGACCTGCCCACCACCTTCTTGAGGAAGCTCCAGAAGCGGCCCGCGCGCTCGCGCAGATCCGCGCCACGCCGCTCCTCGGCCGCGCGCGCCGCGCTCGCGTCCACATTGAGCTGCTGGGCCAGCTGATCCGGCGTGTAGCGCGTGGCCAGCGTCGCCCGTACGGACTTGCGCGTCTGGTACTCGCGCGCCTCCACGAACAGCACGCACTCCGCGTCCATCTTGATCGTCACCGCCACCCGCACCGCGCCCTTGGGCCCCTTCGGCAGCCCCTCCATCCGCACGGTGCCCAGGTACTCGTTGGCGGAGATGTGGTTGTCCTCGCCCTGGAAGATGGACAGCTCCAGCACCTCCTCGTTGTCCCGAGACGTGGACACCGCGAACGAGCGCTGCGCTGGCAGCGGCGTGTTGCGCTCGATGACGCGCTGGAAGGAACCGCCCGGCATCGCCAGGCCGATGGTCATCGGCAGCACGTCGATGAGCACCACGCTGCTCACCTTGTCCACCGCCGTCGAGTACAGCGCCGCGCCCAGCGCCACCGCCTCGTCCGCGTTCACGCTGGAGTGCGCCGACTTGCCGAACAGCGCCTTGATCTTCTCGCGCACCAGCGGCATGCGCGCCTGGCCGCCCACGAGGATGATGTCGTCGATGTCGCTCGGCTTCAGCCGCGCGTCCAGGAGCACGTCCCGCACCACATCCAGCGTGCGCGTCACCAGGCCCTCGCAGATGCGCTCCAGGTCCGCGCGCGTCATCGTGAAGTTGAGATCTCGCTGACGGCCGATGTCGTCCGTCATCAGCATGGGGATGTGGACCTCGTAGTGCTGGCGCTCGGAGAGGGCGATCTTCGCGCGCTCGGCCGCATCGCTCACGCGCGACAGGGCGACGCCGTCCCCCTGGAAGGGCACGTTCTCCAGCTGCTGGAAGCGCTCCAGCAGGAAGTCGACGATGGCGTTGTCGAAGTCGAGGCCGCCCAGGAAGATGTCGCCGCCCGTGGCCAGCACCTCGAAGACGTTCTTCTCGATGCGCAGGATCGTCGCGTCGAAGGTGCCGCCGCCCAGGTCGTACACCAGCACGCGCTTGTTCATCTCGCGGTTGAGGCCATAGGCCAGCGCCGCGGAGGTGGGCTCGTTGAGGATGCGCTCGACCTTCAGGCCGGCCAGCGCGCCGGACTTGCGCACCGCCTCGCGCTGCGGCTCGGAGTAGTAGGCGGGCACCGTCACCACCGCCCGCTCCACCTTCTGGCCGAGGTGCTGCTCGGCCATCTCCTTGCATTCCTTGAGGATGAGGCCCTGCACCTCCTCCAGCGAGAGCACCCGGTCGGCGATGCGCACCGCCGCGCGGCCCAGCGCATCAGGGACGATCTCGTAGTGGAAGCGCTCGCGGACCTGCTTCACCACGGCGCTCTCGTAGGGACGGCCGACGATCCGCTTCGCGCCGTAGATCGTCTGCGTGGGGCGCATGACGAGCTGGCTCTTCGCGCGGTGGCTCACGAGCAGCTTGCCCTGAGAGCTGATCGAGATGACCGAGGGGATGGTGTTGTAGCCCTCCTTCGACCGCAGCACCATGGGCCGGCCACCGGACATGATGGCCACGCACGAGTTGGTGGTCCCCAGATCGATGCCGATCACCGGCCCCGTGGCCTGAGCTGGCACCTGCGGCTGGAGGAAGACCGTCGGCGGCAGGGCCGTCTTGCTGGGAGGCTCGGGCCTGGGAGCTGGAGGCGGCGGGGCACTCGCCGGCGGCGGGGCGGGAGCACGTGGCGCCTCCGCACGGGCCTCGGGAGCGCTGGCACCGGGCGCAGGTGCCGGAAACGCGCGGGGGGGCGCCGCCATGGGCTGCGCGGGCGAGGGCACCGAAGGAAGCGGCGGCGCACTCCTGGGAGGCTTGGCCTTGCGGCGGCTCGGCTGACCCGGCTTGTCGACGTCAATGTCCTCGCCACTGCCCAGATCCAGATCGAACTCCACGCCCTTGCCGGGCTTGAAGTCCGGGGAGTCCGACTGGTTCACCAGCTTCGAGGATCCCAGGCCCAGATCGACATCGAAGCTCAGGTCTGGGCTGGCAGGTGCAGGCGCAGCAGGTGCAGCAGCCGCGGCGGGAGGAGGCGCCGGAGGCCGAGCCTGGGGCTGCGGCGCAGCCGGAGGAGGCGCCACGGGCTGAGCCTGCGCCCCGGCCGCGGGGATTGCCGGGAAGACGCCCGCGGGGCGAGACGGCACTGCTTGAGCGGCGGCTGGCGGAGGTGGAGGCGCCACGGGACGGGTGGGTGCTGCCTGCGCGACGGGAGGCAGGGGCATTCCGGAGACGACGGGAGGAGCCTCGATCTCCTCCAGCGGCATCCCCACGGCCACTGGCAGGTCCCCGCCCAGCGACTCCATCTCGAAGTCGATGTCGGGCATGGGCTCATCGAGGACCTCGAACTTCACCTCGGGCACCGGAGTGGGGGTGGGGGCGGCCAGGATCAGATCATCGACAGCGATGTCCACGTCACCGGTCCCGGGAGGCGGCACCGCCAGGGGCACCGGAGTCGGCGCAAAGGGCGGGGCGGAAGCCGGAGACGCGCCAGGGCTCCCGAGCGGCGAGCCGAGATCCGCGAGATCATCGAGGAGCGCTCCCAGGTCAGCGCTCTCCTCCATCCGCTCTTCGGCCAGGATGAGACTCGCCGAGAACTCCTCCGCCGCGCTCTTCGAGGACGAGCCCTCGGGCTGCCCCTTCAGAGTCAGTGGCACCGGCGCGACAGAGGGCGCGATGGCCGGCAGCCTCGAGGCAGTGACCCTCTTGCCGACCCGGTCCAGCATCCCCTTGGCCAGCATCTCCCGCTCCAGCGCGGCGGCATCGACGGAAGGCTCTGGCTCGGACGCGGCCGATGCGCTCTGCGCCTCAGCCGCCTCCTTGTTGAGCTGCAGCATCCGGTCGATGAGCGCCTGGGTGAGCGGGTCCAGTTCCTGGAACTGGAGGCCCATGCCCGGAGGGCCCTCTTCGTTGGCGGTCTCCCGCACCCAGCGCACCACGGCCGTGCCGCGCAGCACCCGGACACCGCCGGCGATCTGCACCTCGAACTTCACGAGCGTGCCCAGCGCTTGCGGCGTGCGCGAGCGAATGAACATCCCGCCAGGGCTCAAGTTGGTGGCGAACTCCTCAGCGAAGCTCCCCACATCCGAGTGCTTGAGCTTCACCAGCAGACCCACGGCCTTCCGGTCTGTCGCGCGCCGCCCCTGTTCCATGATCAGAACTGTCGCGGCTCCGATGCCTCCGGCTCAAGCTCTTATTGCGCCACTGTCTGCTTGCCTGGACACACTCCCATGCGTGTAGGCACATACCTCACCCAGCACTCCCACCCACCCCATGGCATCCTTGACGCGCCTGCCCTGGACGCGAGACAGGAGCCTTGAATGAACGCTGCCTCCGTGGCTGCCACCGCGCCGCTGCGCACCGGCTGGCTCGTCGATCGCCGCCATGATCTGCTCTCGACGGTGGGAGGGCTGGCCGCGAGCCTCGTGCTGCTGGGCCTTCACCTCGGGGTGGGCGTGAGCGGGCTGGTGCTGTGGTGGGCCTGGGTGCTGGCGCTGGATGGGCCGCACATCTTCGCCACCCTCTCGAGGACCTACCTGGACCGTCGGGAGCGTGCGGCGCGGCGCTGGCTGCTGCTGGGAAGCCTGGGGTGGTTCGCCGCCGGGCCGCTCGCCTTCAGCGTGTCCGTCCTGCTGGGAAGGAGGCTGCCGTTCGATCTCTTCCTCGCCTTCACCAACGTCTGGGCCTACTGGCACGTGGTGCGCCAGCACTACGGGGTGATGACGCTCTACCAGCGGAAGAGCAAGGACACCCTCCCGGTGGACCGGCGGGTGGACAGCCTCACGCTGTACGTGGGGCTGCTGGCGCCCTTCGTCGCCTTCGCCCTCACCCACCCGGTGGCGCGCCGGCTCCTCGGGCTGAGCCCGCAGCCAGGGCCGGAGGCGCTCGTGGCCCAGATCTGCTGGGCCGCAACGGCCGCGGTGGTGGCACTCTTCGCCGCGCGGCAGCTCCAGCGGTGGCGCGCGGGCCTCGGCATCCACACGCCCAAGGTGCTGCTGCTGGCAGCGGCGCTCGGGCTGAGCGTGCTCCTCTTCCTGCCCGAGGTGACGCGCCGGATGGAGGTCCTCATGGTCGCCGTGGTGGTGACGGCGTTCCACAACGTCCAGTACCACGGCATCGTCTGGTTCTATCACCGCAACCGCTACCACGGCCCCAGCGTGGATCCCTCCGCCTTCGGGCTCGCCCCGCGCATCAGCGGGCGCTTCCTCGTCTACGTCGCGTGTGGCGTGACCTTCACCCTGCTCTACCGCGCGCTCGGCTGCGGCTTCGGAGTGCACCCCGGCTGCGGCACCTTCGACACCAAGCTGATGCTTGGCGCGGGGCTCTCCCTGAGGGACCTGGCCTCGGGCTTCATCTGGGGCTTCGCCCTCCACCACTACTACCTGGATCAGAAGATCTGGCGCGTGAGCCGCGACGCCGGCCTCCACCGGGACCTGAAGCTCTCAGCGGTGTGAGCGTGCACCGGCTCAGTGATCGCCGGCGCGCTTCTCTCCTGCCTCCACGCGCACCTTGAGCCGGTTCTGCGACGGCGGCAGCGGGCACGTGGCGAACGCGGTGAAGGCGCACGGCGGGTTGTAGGCCCGGTTGAAGTCCAGCACCACCTTCCCGTCCTTGGGCAGGCCCGTATAGAGGAAGCGGCCTGCGCCGTAGGTCTCATCGCGGTTGGTCAGGTCTGCGAAGATGAAGAAGAGCTGGTCGGACCCAGGCTCCACCACGGGCGCGAGCCGGTACTCCTTTCCTCCCAAGGTGAAGGCGACGGTGCCCGGGGACACCATCTCCTCCACCTCGCCCAGCACGTTGGGGACGGAGATCTTCCGCTCGGTGGTGGCGGGCTCGAAGCGCCCCTCCACACGCCAGGCGGCACTCGGCGCGTAGGTGGGGATGCCGTGGAACGCCTTGCGCGTCGCCGCCTCCGAGTCCTTCACCCGCACACCCAGCCGCTCGCCGCGGCGGATCAGGAAGAAGCGCACCGAGCCCAGCGCCAGCGTGTCCGGCTTGCCGTCGGCATCACTGCGCAGCGCGCCCCCCGTGAAGGGCTTCCCCTCCAGGGTGAGGGAGCTCCCCGGCTCAAGGACGAGGCTTACCGTGTAGCCCTTGCGGGTGAAGGTGCCCGCACGGGCGGGAAAGGCGGCCGGGAAGACCAGGTCATTGTCCGGGGCCGACCCGAAGCGGTTGGCACCCTCGTCCAGCCAGTGCAGGCCCACCAGCGTGAGCCAGCCATCCTCCGAGGTCAGCCGGGCGACGCGATCGGCGTGCCACGCACGGGTCTCAGCTTCAATTCCAGCGGGAGCGCTCATAGGTTGGGCGAGGGCCGTGAACCCCAGGGACAAGAGGAGCAGAGGACTCCATTTCATAGGCGCCAATCTGCCAGCCCCCGCCTCGGCATTAAATGTATGCATACAGTCCCAAAGCACATACACTGCAAAGAAAGCTCCTTCCTACACTCACTGACAAGCCCGTCCGCAATACATGAGTGGCAATGTGAACCTGACCAGCTGGCTGCCCTACGGTATGATTCCCGCATATTGTTTGGGTTCCTGTCCCTGCGGGTGCCTGGGCAGCGCTTGAGGAGGCCATACCGTGTCCTTCGACAACGAGCGGCGTCGACACCGGCGGTATCCCCTGCGACTGGCCATCAAGCTTCACTGCGGCGGCGAGGTGCTGGACGCCGACATCATCAACGCCTCGGCGAGCGGCTGCCTGTTGCTGTCCCAGGAGCCCCTGGAGCCGGGGCAGCTCATCGAGGCGAGCATCCCCGAGCTGCTGATTCCCCGGACCCGGCTGCACATCCTCCGCTGCCAGGCGACGCGCACGGGGTACGTGGTCGCTGCGAACTTCGATGCGGCGATGAACGATGAGTCCCCCATCGCGTGGCTGTCGGATGAGCAACAGACGGGGCCCGCAGGGCCGCGCTGGCTGAACTGACACTCCTTTCAGCTCCCCGAAGATCCCAAAGAGAGCCCTCGGCTCAATCTTGGATAGAACCCTCTGAGTAGGGCTCTCCACCTCGTTCTTTGGGCGGTGGGAGCTGTTGACTACCCCTGGGTCAATTCTTCCCAATGAGTCACAACCCACCCACCCCCGTTAATCTTGCTTGTTTTTTGCTGAGACTGAAACTTAACGAGATCTAAGAGAGACCCCTTGCCAAAGAATCTCGTAGGGTAGAGATTTTTTTACCCAATCCATTTGACCTAAACGAAAAAAATGCGCTACAAACACACACGTCGGACGCAATCTGGGGGGGTCCAAACCACCCCTCTCGGTCTGACAGATTCTGGGGGGTTACCGAAGACAAGCGGCACACCCGGAAGCACGGCGCGCTGGGTCATCGACAGTCCAGTTGAGGAGCGAAAGCGATGCAACAGGTCCTGGAGCACTTGAGCGGACAGAGGCAGACCTTCGCCAGGTCTGCGTTCATGGGCTTCCTCCAGGATGAGCGCCTGACGCCCCAGGAGCGCCTGAGCTTCCTGCCCTGTGTCGCACCCTTCGTGCTGGGCCTTGCCGATCTGAACCGCACCCTCCTGGGGCGCGAGCCCGAGCTCATCCCCGAGAACCCCCAGGAGAGCGCACACTGGGCCCTGTACCTGAGCGACTTGCAGGTGCTCGGGCTGAGCAGCACCTCGGACCTCACCAGCATGGTGCGGCTGCTGTGGGGTGCGGAAGGCAGCCACACCCGCCGGACGCTCTACGAGCTCATCGATCTGGCGGCGAACGCGAGCCCGGCGACGACCCAGGTCCTCATGCTGGCGCTGCACGCCGCGGGGAGCATGAGCCTGGGAGCGTTCGAGCAGGTGGCCCGCACCTTCGAGTCGCGCACGGGCAAGGAGCTGGTGGGCCTGCGCTTCCTGCGCACCCAGCTCAACCACGCCCCCTGGGCCCAGCAGTCCGTGGATGTGCCTGCGGCGCTGGAGCAGGACGCGCTGGAGGCGATCGACGAGGTCTTCAGCCTCCTGGGCGACCTGGCCAACCACCTGCTGACCTACGCGCTGCACCAGCTCGAGGTGAAGCGGGCCCAGATGGCCTGGCAGCAGCCCTCCACCCTGACGTTCCAGGAGTTCGGCACCGCCCGCCTGCAGGCGCTGTGCGAGGCTGTGGGCTATGACGCCACGAACACCGCGACGGTGAAGCGCTTCTTCCACTTCATGAGCAGCCCCTGGGGCGCGCGGCGGATCGGCACCACTCCTCCCTGGAAGTCGGACATCACCGACGACCACACGCCGTTCGAGCTCTCCCTGGCCATCGAGGACGGCCGGCCCGAGGTCCGCTTCCTCATGGAGGCCCAGAGCGCCCACGGCCCGAGCACGCTGCGCTCCACCTGGGAGGACGGCCTGGCGCTCTCCGAGCGGCTCGGCGAGGAGTTCGGCGTACGGTTGGAGCGGCTCAACCAGGTGAAGGATCTCTTCGAGCCGGTGGATCCCCGCGCGCGCTTCGCGCTCTGGCACGCCTTCTTCGTGAAGGCCGGCCGGCCCGACGTCAAGGTGTACCTCAACCCCGCGGCGCGTGGCCCCGAGCATGCCAACGACGTGGTCCGGGAGGCCTTGGAGCGGCTGGGCTTCTCGGGAGCCTGGCGCTGCCTCTCCGAGCAGGTGATGCGCTCCGAGGGACAGGACCAGATCCTCTATTTCTCGCTGGATCTGTCGGCGCACCAGGCCGCCCGCGTGAAGATCTACCTGGCGCACCGGGACATCACCGCGGAGGAGCTCGAGTCCGTCATGTCCCTGGCGAAGGAGTACGTCCCGGGCGAGGCCTGGGTCTTCTGCCAGGCGCTGAAGGGCCACACCGGCCACGTGGAGACGTCGCGGCCCGTGCTAACGTGCCTGTCGTTCACCTCGGATGACGACGAGCGCCCCTCCAGCGTGACGCTGCACGTGCCTGTCCGCTGCCACGTGGCCAACGACGGGCAGACCATGGAGCGCATCCGCTTCTTGCTGGAGCCGCAGAGCCACACGCTCTTGGAGCGGGCGGTGCGTGCGCTCGCGCACCGGCGCCTGGATGCGGGCGTGGGGCTGATCCAGTGGGCCTCCATGCGGCGGCAGGGCGGCAAGATCCGGACGACCATGTACCTGGCCACCGAGGCCTACGGCCTCTCCACCCACCTGGAAGCAAAGCCCCGGCCCTCGGACTTCCACGCCAGCACGGAGACCCGGGAGTTCAACCGCGCCGCCTTCTGAGGCGCGGCGCCCACGGATCCGGCGCCGGCCCGGTGGCCGTCACCCGAGCGGCTCGAACTTCGAGAAGAAGTGCTCCAGCACCTCGGGGGCGTAGATGCAGCGGTAGCCCTTGTTGTGAGGCGCCCGCTCCTTCACCCGCGCCATCACCTTCGCGATGTAGTCCAGGTGCCCCTTGGTATAGGTCCGCCGCGGAATGGCGAACCGGGCAAACTGGAAGACCTTCATGCTCAGCTCGCCTGTCTTGGCGTCCACCGTGTTGAAGTGGAACGGGTAGGCGCCGGCGCGGATGCCGCCTTCCAGGTAGAGATCGCAGGTGAGGGCAATGGCGGGGAACTTCTCCAGCGGCAGGTGCCCGTAGAGCGACTCCACGTCGACGAACACCCCGGAGCCGCCCGCGGGCTTGCTGACCTTGATCCCGGCCTTGTCGAAGAGGTCGACGAGGTAGGCCACCTGTCCGGTCCGCTGTGCCAGGTGGGCCTCGTCAATGCCCTCGTGGAGCCCCACGGCCATGGCCTCCAGATCCCGCCCTGCCAGCCCGCCGTAGGTGGGGAAGCCCTCGTAGAGCACCAACCGCTCCTGGCAGCGCCGTGCGAGGGACTCGTCATTCAGGGCGATGAAGCCGCCGATGTTGACGATGGCATCCTTCTTCGCGCTCATCCAGGCGCCCTGCCCGTACGAGAGCATCTCCCGGGCGATCTCGAGGATGGACTTGTCGCGGTAGCCCTCCTCTCGCATCTTGATGAAGTACGCGTTCTCCGCGAAGCGGCACGCATCGAAGTAGACGGGGATGTTCCAGCGATCCGCCAGGCGCCGAGTCTCACGGATGTTCTCCATGGACACGGGCGAGGAACACGCGAAGTTGTTCAGCACCGTGATCATGATGAAGGGGACGCGCTTGTGGTGGCGCTCGAGCGCGGCCTCGAGCCTGGCCAGATCGAAGTTCCCCTTGAAGGGCTGCTCCTCGTCAAAGCGCCAGAGCCAGTCCCCGATGAGGTCCACGGGCACGGCCTTCCGGTGCATCACGTGCGCGCGCGTCGTGTCGAAGTGGGTGTTGCTCAGGACCATGTCGTCCGGCTTGAGCAGCAGCTCCATCAGGATGTGCTCGGCCGCACGCCCCTGGTGGGTGGGGATGACGTGCTTGAAGCCGAGGATCTCCCGCACCGCCTTCTCCAGCTCGAAGAAGCTGCGGGCGCGCATGTACGCCTCGTCCCCCCGCATGATCGCGGCCCACTGCTGATCGCTCATCGCGCCGGTGCCGCTGTCCGTGACGAGATCGATGAACACATCGTTTGAGTCGATGTGGACAATGGAATAGGTGGCCTGCTTCAGGATGCGCTCGCGCTCAGCTCGAGAAGGCAGGCGGACCTTCTCCACCACCTTGATGCGGTAGGGCTCGGCCAGCGTCTCCAGTTCAAGGTGCGGATCCTCGATCGTGCTCATCAGCCTCTCCTGTAGGAGCGTCAAAGTACCTGTTTCATCGTGCCCATGGGAACGAGCGTCACGCCCGATCCGCCCGAGCGCCTTGAGGCGGCCGTGCGAAGGGCTCTCCACCCGAGGGCTTGCCTAGGGCGGGGCGCCTGTCGGCGCGACACTTGAATTCACCCATCCCCCGTGCTGGAGTACCTCACCGGCTTTGAGCGTCTCAAGCCATCGCGCTACCGGCGACATCCACTTCAGGGGGCGATCATGCAGAATCCGGACGACTACAACGACTACCAGGTCCTCGGCGCCAACATACAGACCATTCTGGACGGGTTCGGGTCTTTCACCCTGCTTGCCAGCAAGATCCTGCTGGATGTGGGCCTGGGCACGGTGGATGACGAAGGAATCGGGCTGGTCAAGCTGGATCCGACCCATTGGTACCCTGTTTCCTCCCTCATCCGCGCCATGGATCGCGTCCAGGCGGAGTTCGGTGAGTACACCATCAAGCAGGCGGGCCTCTTCGTCGCCAAGAGGGCGAAGCAGGTGGGAGATGCCCACTTCCGCGACATCGAAACGGCCATGAAGCTGATGGGCGCGGGGTACCACATCAACCACGCCAAGAACTTCGTGCCGATGTTCAACCCCCAGACGGGCGAGATCATCGAGGGCATCGGCAACTACAACCTCCGGCCGGTGACGGGCAAGGGCGAGCTGATCTTCGACGTGGACGCCCTGTACCCCTGCGCGTTCGCCGCGGGCATCGTGGAGGGAGTCGCGCTGCTCTTCGATCCCAAGGCCAAGCTCGTGCACGATCCGAAGGCCTGCCGCAAGAAGGGCTCGCCGATCTGCACCTACAGGGTCACCTACAACATCCCAGGCAAGAAGTAGCGCGGCCCCTGCCTCACGTCCGTAGGGAGCGCCAGCTCATGGGCGCTCCCAGTGAAGGGCTGGTCCTCAGGCCGCGGCCTTGTTCTCGGCCACGAGCGAGGGGCGCGGGGACCGCCCCCGCCGATGCCGCAGCGCTCCCCAGATCGCGCTCATGGCGCCGCCGGCGACCGCCCGGATCCACGAGCGGCCCGTCGTCTTCTCAATCAGCTCGTGCAGCCTGCGCGGATCCTGCACCACGTGCGTCAGGAGCCCTGGATCGATCACGTTCTCGACGAACGCGTTCGCCAGCCGCTGCTGGCCGCTGAGGTTGTCGACGCGACCGTCGCTGCCTTGCTGAGCAAAGAGCAGCTTGCGCATCCCGACCGTGGGCGGCTCCAGCAGCATGTTGCTGAAGGCATAGGTCGGTGCGCCGTGCCGAGCCCAGAAGCGCTCGAAGGTGTCCGTCATCCACTGGGCGTCGAAGGGCCGATCCCCGTGGGCAACAACGGACTCGACGAGGTTGCGCACCATCTTGTTGCCGTTGTTGGCGCCTTGACCCGCGATGGGATCCAAGGACATCGCCGTGTCGCCCACAGGGGTGACCCAGCGGCCCGAGGGCAGCCGCCCCACGGGCTTGCGGACCGTGGGAGTGATCTTCCCTACCAGCCAGCCGAGCGGATCCGACAGCTCGGCGTTCTTGAGCCAGTCGTATTCCCAGGGCGTGAACTCACGAACCACCTGCTTGAGCTGCTCCAGCACCTGCTCGCCGCTGGTGGCGCCCTCGAAGCGGTCCAGCGGGCCGCCTGGCTTCGCCTCGATGAGCAGGCCCCAGCTGGGCCCCACGTCCTTGTGGAAGTAGGGGATCCAGAAGGACTCGCCCACGGTACCGATGATGTTGTACTTCACCGGCAGCAGTGGAGTGCTGTCGAAGCCCATGGCAGGCCCCTTCACGCAGACCATGGCCAGGTGGCGCTGCGGCTTGTCATAGACGCTGCGCTCGGCATCTCGCTCGAACAGGCGGCTGAGCTCCCCACGCCCTGAGGCCACGATCGTCAGGTCATTCTCGGCGGCGATCTGGTCCAGGCTCTCCACCGAGACCGAGCCGAGCTCGATCCGGCCGCCGCGGCGGGTCAGCTCCTCCATCCAGCGCTGGCTCTGCAGCCGCAGATCGATCGCCAGGAAGGGCTGGGGCATGCGCCCGGCCAGCGTGAGCAAGGGCTTGCCCGGCATGGGCGAGAGCGTGATGTGGCCCCCGGTACCCCAGTTCGCCTCCTGGTCCCAGAAGTTGAGGCCCAGCTCGCGCTCGAACTGAAGCGCGATGTCGAAGCGGACCGCGGTGCCCGTGGGCTTGCTCTCCTTCACCCACTGCTCCGGCGTCCGATCAGAGTAGAGCGTCACCTGGTACCCACTCTTCAGCAACCCATGCGCCGCGAGGAGTCCTGCCTGCCCGGAACCAATGATGGCAATGCGACGCATGGTGCCCTCCTATGAATGGCGATGACCCGACAGAGCTGTTCGCTGAGCGTGAAAAATTGTATCCAGCGAGGGATGGCAATTCAAGTTCTCACCGACTTAGAGGTCTTAGCTGTAAGGTATTGTAGTCCAGCAACTCCGGACTCAATCCGCAGACGAACCCCTGCTCGGAGACGAGCCCGAGGCCGCTGTAGAGAGCGCTGAGGCCGCTGTAGAGAGCGCTCGCGAGTTACTCGAAGAGCACACGCAGCTGGTACGCGGTGTCGGTGTACTCCCGCACCGACTGGACCTGACCATGGGTCACGGTGAAGACGACGCAGTAGTTGTTCTCGTAGGAGAGCCCCCGGACCGTCTTGGCGCTCATGAACCACTCGACGACCACGGTGGGCCCGTCAGCGCTGACGGACTTGATCTCGAACTTGAACGGGGCAGTGAAGTCGAAGCAGGCCGTGACAAACCCGACCAGGAAGGTCTGGATGACCGCCTCCTTGCCGACGTAGTGGCCTCCCTGGGGCAGATAGCTCCCACCGATGACATCCCAGACCACGTCGTCCTTGAACGTGCTGTAGAGCGCCTGGAGGTCCACTCGTCCAAAGGCGTCCAGGGTCCGCAAGACGACCGCCCGTGACTCTGCCGACTTATCCGTCAAGGCCTCTGATGCCATCGATCACACCTCACCCATTGCCGGCCCCTTGGCCCAAGCGAGCCGAGCCTATGCAATGGGCCAGGCCTTGTAAAACAGGCCCGGCCTGCAGGGACAACGGTCCACGGATCAGACCGAGACGGCCTCGAGGACGCGGTAAGGCGTGAGGGTGGGCACCACGCGCTTGAGCTCGAAGCCCGACGCCGCCAGGAGGCCGCGGAACTCCTGCTCGTTGCGCTCGCGTCCCTCCTGCATGACGAGCATCGCCATGTCGTACACCCGTGCCTCCAGGGCCTGCAGCGGCACCGGGTCGATGACGAGCTCCACGATGAACAGCTTCTTGCCCGGCTTCCCCGCAGCCTTCCGAGTCACCGAGAGGATCTGCTTCACCTGCTCGTCGTCCCAGTCATGAAGGATCCACTTCATGAGGTACGCGTCCAGCCCCTCAGGCTGCTCCTTGAAGAAGTCACCCGAGGCGAACGTGCAACGCCCCTCCTTCACGAAGTCGCTCAGCGGCCCCTGGGCGCGGGCGCTCTCGATGACCTGGGGTTGCTCGAAGAGGAGGCCCTGCAGCCCGGGATTGGCATGGAGGACGGCCGAGAGCAAGCTGCCGACTCCGCCCCCGACGTCCACGACAGACTTCACGCCCGAGAGATCGAGTGCCTGCACCACCATCATGGACGAGACATCGGACATGGCCGCCATGCCGTTGTTGAATTCCTGAGAGGCAGGCGGGTGCTTCGCGATCCACTCGAACATGGGCGTCTTGTACTGATCGTCGAAGACATTGACGCCGCTCTTCACCACCCCCGGCATCTTGCCGAAGAGATCCCACATCCACTCGCTCCCCGCGAAGAGCACCCAGGGCCGCGCGGAGCCCGGAACATCAGCGCGGAGGAACTCACTCAGGGGCGTGTTGCGGAAGGTGCTGGCCTGCCCGTCGCGCGCGAAGATGCCCATGCTCTCCAGCGTGCACATGACCCGCATCAGCGCGTTCTTGTCACTCTGCGTCCTGCGCGCCAGCTCCTCCACCTCGAGCGGCCCCTTGGCGAGCAGATCCGCCAGGCCCAGCTTCGCGGCGACATAGACGCAGCGGGGCATCACCATGCCCGCGCCAACCAGGTTGATCAGCAGCGCGGGCGGAGGGAGCGCGGGGTTGAAGGCGTTCGCGATTCCGCTGGCTTCAGTCAGGACAACGGGGGCAGGCTGCTGCGAAGGGGGGGTCGTCAAGGCGCACCTCAAGGAAGAAGACTGGGAGGACTCCATCGCTGAACAGCGCGATGCCCAGTTAGCACACTGGCTTCCTTGCAGCCAACCGGGCTCGCCCCCGCGAGCCGGCTGGGTGAGTGCGTTTCCCTTCCAGGGATCAGGCCGCGACCTTGACCTCGGGCACGATGGGGTGGCGCGGCTCCAGCCCGCGCCACTGGCGGATCTCCTCCCAGGCCACGCTCATGGCACCGCTGGCGACGGCGCGGATCCACGAGCGGCCCGTCGTCTTCTCGATGAACTCGTGCATCTTGCGCCGATCCTGCATGATCGGGAGCATGGCCGCCGGGTCATTGGTGTTCTCGGCGAAGGCGTTGGCCAACACCTGAGCACCGCTGTAGTTGTCGAAGCGGCCATCGCTGCCGTACTGGGCGAAGAACAGATCCCGCGTCCCGGGCGGGGGCGCCTGCAGCAGGCTGTTGGTGAAGGTGTACCCGCCGTGCCCATGCCGGGCCCAGAAGCGCTCGAAGGTGTCCGTCATCCACTGGGCGTCGAAGGGCTGATCCCCGTGGGCAATGACGGAGTCGACGAGGTTGCGCACCATCTTGTTGCCGTTGTTGGCGCCCTGGCCACCGATGGGGTCCAAGGACATCATCGTGTCGCCCACGCCCGCCACCAACCGGCCCGAGGGCAGCCGGCCCACGGGCTTGCGCACGGTGGGGGGGAACTTGCCCACGAGCCAGCCGAGGGGATCCGACAGCTCGGCATCGCGGATCCACTCGTAGTCCCAGGGAAGGAAGTCGCGGACCACTTCCTTGACGAGCTGCAACACCTGCTCGCCGCTCTTGAGCCCTTCGAAGCGATCCGCGGGGCCGCCCGGCTTCGCCTCGACGACGAGGTTCCAGCTGGCGCCCGCATCCTTGTGGAAGTAGGGGACGTAGAAGACCTCGCCCACGGGACCGATGACGTTGTACTTCACCGGCAGCATGGGGATGCCGTCGAAGCCCATGGCAGGCCCCTTCATGCACACCATGGCCAGGTGGCGCTGCGGCTTGTCATAGACGCTGCGCTCCGCATCCCGCTCGAAGAGGTTGCACAGGTCCGCGCGCCCCGCAGCCACGACCGTGAGATCATTCTCGGCGGCGATCTGCTCCAGGCGATCCACCGTGACCTTTTCGATCTCGATACGACCGCCGCGCTTGATGAGCTCGAGCATCCACGCGTGGCTCTGTCGCCGCAGGTCCACAGCGAGTCCGGGCCGGCGGTAGCGGCCCGCCAGGGTGAGCATGCGGTTGCCCGGGACGGGGCACATCGTCATGTGCGTCCCGTCGATCCAGGGAGCGTCGTTCTCCCACGAGGGGAGCTCCAGCTCGTACTCGAACTGGAGCGCCATGTCGAAGCGCATGGCCGTCCCAGTGGGCTTGCTCTCGTTCAGCCACTGCTCCGCAGTCCGGTCAGAGTAGACCGTCACCTGGCAACCAGCCTTCAGCAGCGCATGCGCGGCGAGGAGTCCTGCCTGTCCAGAACCGATGATGGCGATACGGCGCATGGTGCCTCCGGATAATGCAGTCAATCGAAGATGATGTTCGGTAGGTGGTGCGGGACGCGTGGGCCGGCGCTTGGTTCTCTAGACTTTGCAACCGCCGTGCCCCGGGCCCTGGTATGAGGATGCAGCGCTGCGTCACGCGTCAAGAACCCCTGGGAAGGGGCTCTCACCCTGCTTTTGAGGGCCCTCTCATCCTACTTTCTTTGAGGCCGGAAACCCTCCACGGACCCGCCTAAGCCGCATTTCCAGTATCAGCGGATTTCCTGGTGGATTGATATGAGTACCTGTCGCTTGAAGTCTTTCATTTCCATGCCTTGAGAAGATGGGTCACTGGAAACTCGGGGGGTTTTTTGTGACCCTGGCGCGGAGTCTGCCATGATCCGGTGGGATCAGGCCGGAATCGTGTGGACCCGTCAAAAGTCCAGGGTCTGGATGACCCGGGTCAGAACCACCCCTTGGAAATCCAATAGGTGCTCGAATTCCTGTGGGCAGGGTCAGGAGGGCGTTTTTCCGAGGAATTTCGGGCATGTATGCGGCTTCGGGCGAAGTGATCCTCTTGCGCCAGCTCTCGCTGTATGCCTCACTGGAACATACCCGAGGGCACTCTGAATGCACTGGATGGACTCGCTCGCCGGGCGGCTCGCTGCCCGTCGGCCCCGCTTCTTCGAGGATGGGTGGGGCGCCAGCGCGCTCCTCGAGCGGCTCTCCAAGGGTCCTCAGGGCTTCGCGCTGCCGGAGCTCCATGAGGTGACGCTGAGCGCTCCGCGGCGTGAGGGCCGGCTGCTCGTTCAAGAGGGGCGCTTCCCCAGCCCCGCCGCCGTGGGGCCGCTGCCCGCCGCGTCCGCCGAGGCCCGCTTCCAGCTCCTGCTTCCTCTAGAGGCCGGGCCTCGCCCCCCGGTGTGCCTCTTCCTGGCCTCCTCTGGGGATCACGGCTTCGGGCTGCGGCGGTTCCTGGCCCGCCCCCTCCTCTCTCAGGGTGTGGGCGTGATGCTGTTGGAGAATCCTTATTACGGCTCGCGCCGTCCGCCCGGACAGAAGGATGAGGCGCTGCGCACGGTGGCGGATCTGCTGCTCATGTTCCGGGCCACGGCAGTGGAGGCCGTCGCGCTGCTGGGCTGGCTGCTGGCGCGGGGCCATCCCAAGGTGGGCATCTCCGGGTACAGCATGGGGGGCAGCATGGCCGCGTACACCGCGTGCTTCTTCCCCCTGCCCATGGCCGTGGTGCCCGTGGCCGTGGCGCACTCGGCGGCGCCCGTGTTCACTCAGGGTGTGCTGTCCGCCTTGCCCGACTGGGAGGCGCTGGGGCGCACGTGCGGCGGAGCGGAGGCCGCGCGCCAGCGACTGGCCGAGCTGCTGGAGGGCCTGTCCCTCACCCAGGTTCCCCCCCTCTCCAACCCCCGCCGCGCCATCCTCCTCGCCGCGCGCCAGGATGGGTTCGTCCCCGCTGCTTCCACCCTGCGCCTGCTGCAGCACTGGCGCGGCGCCGAGCTGCGCTACCTGCGCGGAGGTCACGTGCACGGACTCCTCACCGGACGCTCCATCATTGCCCGCGCCATCCTCGATGCCTTCTCTCGGGTCGAGCCCCTCCAGCTCCCCCCGGAAGCGCCCGAGAGCTGACCCGCACCAGGACTCCTCGGAGCTCGTCGTGAGTGAGTCCTCTTCCCTCGGTGGGCAGGCGCCCGAGCTTCCCGAGAGCTCCTGCCCGGCCGGAGGGTTGGAATAGGAGTGTGCCTCCGGGGTTGCCCGTCCACGTCCGCCACGGACGGGAGGTGCGGAAACCGATGGTTCCCGCGCTCCACCCCGGTTAAGAGAACCGACTTATGGAAAGCGTCGCACCCTCCTCCACCGAAGACCTCCACGCTGTCGCGGAGCTCGCCCAGGCCCGGGCGCAGATCGTCGAGCAGATCGAGAAGCGCGTCGTCGGCCAGCGGGACGTCGTCGAGCACCTGCTCATCTCCCTGTTCAGCCGCGGCCACTGTCTCTTCGTGGGCGTGCCCGGCCTGGCCAAGACGCTGCTCATCTCCACGCTGGCGGACGTCCTCAACCTCTCCTTCAACCGCATCCAGTTCACGCCGGACCTGATGCCCTCGGACATCACCGGCACGGACATCCTGGAGGAGGACAAGGCCACTGGCCACCGCACCTTCCGCTTCGTTCAGGGCCCGCTGTTTGCCAACATCATCCTGGCCGACGAGGTGAACCGCACCCCGCCCAAGACGCAGGCGGCGCTGCTCCAGGCCATGCAGGAGTACCGCATCACCGCCGGCGGGCGCACCTACCCGCTGGACCTGCCCTTCCTCGTGTTCGCCACGCAGAACCCCATCGAGCAGGAGGGCACCTACCCGCTGCCCGAGGCCCAGCTCGACCGCTTCATGTTCCTGGTGGACGTGGGCTACCCCTCCGCCGAGGAGGAGGTGCAGATCGTCAAGAGCACCACCGCCGGGGCCCAGCCGAAGCTGGAGAAGATCCTCTCGCCCGAGCGCATCCTCGCCCTCCAGGAGCTGGTGCGCCGGGTGCCCGTGCCGGACCACGTGGTGCGCTACGCGGTGGAGCTGGTGCGCAACACGCGCCCCAAGGAGCCGGGCGTGCCCGAGTTCGTGGCGAAGAACGTCTCGTGGGGCGCCGGCCCGCGCGCCAGCCAGTACCTGGTGCTCGCGGCCAAGGCCCGCGCCATCCTCTCCGGGCGCTTCGTGGCCACGGTGGAGGACGTGCGCGCCCTGGCCCGCCCCGTGCTGCGCCACCGCGTGCTGCCCAACTTCACCGCCGAGAGCGAGGGCATCACCTCGGTGAAGCTGGTGGATCAGCTCCTCTCCACGGTGAAGGGCTAGCCGCGGGGCTCCATGACGCTGCTCGACGCCCAGACGCTGTCCCGGCTGCAGGGGGTGAAGCTGCGCGCCCGCGCGGTGATGGAGGGCGTGCTGTCCGGCCTCCACAAGAGCCCCCACCAGGGCCAGAGCGTGGAGTTCGCCGAGCACAAGGAGTACGCCCCCGGCGATGAGCTGCGCCACCTGGACTGGAAGGCCTACGGCAAGTTCGACAAGTACTACATCAAGCGCTTCGAGCATGAGACGAACCTGCGCTCGGTGATGGTGGTGGATGCCTCGGCCTCCATGGGCTACCGCAGCGGGGTGCTCTCCAAGCTGGAGGTGTCCACCATCCTGGCTGGCGCGCTGTGCTACCTGCTGGTGCGCCAGCAGGACGCGGCGGGGCTCGCGGTGATGGTGGGGGACGCCTTCAAGGACGTGCCCCCGCGCGCCTCCGCCGGGCACCTCAACGTGCTGCTGGATGCGCTGGAGCACATCCAGGCCCAGGGCACGACGAACCTGGCTGGCGCGGCGGACCACCTGGCCGAGGTGCTCCCACGCCGCTCCACCGTCATCGTCCTCTCGGACCTGCTGGATGAGCGCCAGGACGCGCTCAAGCGCATCCTCGCCCTGCGCCAGCGCAAGAACGACGTGGTGCTCTTCCACGTGGTGGATCCCGCGGAGCTCACCTTCCCCTTCGATGATCCCACCCTCTTCCTGGACATGGAGGGGGACAGCCGCATCGAGGTGAACCCACGGGAGATCAAGGAGAGCTACCTGGAGGAGTTCGGCGCCTTCCTCGCGAGCGTGAAGTCGGCCTGTGCCGAGGCGGACGTGGACTACGAGCTGGTCCGCACGGACGAGCGGCTGGACGAGGTGCTGCTGCGCTTCCTGGGGCGGCGGGGGAGGCGGCGGTGATCTTCGGCAACCCGTGGATGCTGGTCGGAGCGCTCGGCGCGCTCATTCCCCTGCTGGTGCACCTGTTCGATCGGCGGCGGCCTCGCCCGCATCCCTTCCCGCCCATGGCCTTCGTGCTGCGCAGCCAGAAGCGCACGGCCAGCCGGCTCAAGCTGAAGCGGCTGCTGCTGTACGCGCTGCGCACCCTCATCCTCCTGGCCATCCCCGTGGCGCTGGCGCGGCCAGAGCTGCGCAAGGATGCGCAGGCCGCGGCGGTCGCGAAGGGCCCGGCCGCCACCGCCTTGGTGCTGGACGCCTCGCTCTCCATGCGGTGGGGCAAGGACAGCTCGCTCTTCGAGCGCGGGCGGGACGAGGCCCGGGACGCGCTCAAGGATCTGCAGGCTGATGAGCCCTCCACGGTGCTGGTGTGCACGAGCACGCCCGCCGCGCCGCCACCGCCCGGCTTCGATCGCGCGCGGCTCCGGGCCATCATCGACGAGGCGAAGCCCACGTATGGCACCGCGGACCTCTCTCGCTGCATGGAGATGGCGGCGCGCGCGCTGGAGGAGAACCCGACGCCGGGCAAGCGGCTGGTGCTCATCTCGGACATGACGGCCTCGGCCTTCCGGCTGGAGGCTCCACCGCCGACGGTGAAGGACCCCACCGGCAAGCTGGTGCGGCCCGAGGTGGTGCTCCGCGACGTGGTGTCAGGCCAGGAGGCGCTGCCCAACCACGCCCTGGTGGACATGAAGATCGAGTCCGCGCTGCAGGCCGGGCCTCGCGCCTTCCAGTTCACCTTCACCGTGAAGAACCATGGCCCGGAGGCCTTGAAGGATCTGGAGGCGGCGGTGCGAGTGGGCGAGTCCACGCTGGCCAAGGGCTTCGTCGATGTGCCCGCCAACGGCACCGCGCAGAAGACGCTCACGGTGCGCTTCCCCCAGGGCGGCACGGTGGAGGGCGCGGTGACGCTCGCGCCGGACGAGCTGCCCGAGGACGATCAGCGGGCCTTCGTGCTGCCGGTGCCGCGGGCGCTCAAGGCGCTCGTCGTCAACGGCGCGCCGCACGCCACGCGCTACCGGGACGAGGCCTTCTTCGTGGAGGCGGCCCTGTCCGCCCCGGGCTCGCCGGTGGAGGTGGCGGTGCGCGACACGGACGCCGGCCTGCGCGAGAACTTCTCCGCGTATGACCTGGTGCTGCTGCTCAACGTGTCCCCTCCAAGCCCGGAGGACGCGGAGCGGCTGGCCTCCTTCGTGGACGCGGGCGGCGGCCTCTTCGTGAGCATGGGCGACCGGGTGGACCCGGATGCGTACAACAAGCGGCTCGGCACGCTGCTGCCCCGAGCGCTGCGCCTGGTGCGCACCAGCGTGGAGCGAGAGGACCCCGAGGCGGAGACGAAGTCGGCGAAGCTGGCGCAGGTGGAGGTGGAGCACCCGCTCTTCTCGCCCTTCACCGGTCGCGCCGAGGAGGGCCTGGTGGGGGCTCGCTTCTACCGGTACATGCTGCTGGAGGCGGACAGCCCCGCGGCCGCTGGCACCAGTCAGGTGCTGGCCACCTACGAGGACGGCGCACCGGCCGTCGCGGTGGCGCGGCGAGGCAAGGGGCGCGTGGCGCTCTTCACCAGCACGGTGGATCGCGACTGGAGCGACTTTGCCATCCGCACCAGCTTCCTCCCGCTCATGCAGCGCTTCGCCGCATACCTCACCGGCTCGCTGGAGGAGCGGGTGGAGCAGCGCGTGCGCGTGGGCGAGACGGTGACGCTGCGGCCCGAGGGTGGGCAGGCCATCGCCGCGGTGCGCGCTCCGGATGGGACGGAGCTTCCCGTCAAGGCGCAGCAGGACGGCAGCCTGGTCGCAGGGCCCGTGGTCGAGCCGGGCCTGCATGCCGTGCTGGGCGCCGAGGGCAAGCCGCTCCAGGCGCTCGACTTCCCCGTGACGCTGGATCCAGCCGAGAGCGACCTCACGCGTGTCCCCACCGACACGCTCACCGCCTACTTCGGTGAGGAGACGGTGAAGGCCTCCAGCAGCGACGCCGAGCGCCCGAAGGTGCCCCTGTGGACGTGGCTCATCGTCGCCGCCTGCGCCGCCTTCTTCCTCGAGGGCACGCTGCTCCGGAAGTAGCGCGGGTCGGATCCACCTCGTGCCGACCCGTGATCCCCCAGACGCAGCACCCACGCGTGCCGAGCTGACCGAGCTCCTGGAGCGCGAGCGCCAGGCCCGGAGAGAAGCGGAGGCGGAGCGGGCCCGCCTGTACGAGGTGTTGATGCAGGCTCCCGCCTTCATCTCCCTGGTTCATGCGCGCCAGCAGGCAGAGGCGCTGGCCTCCGAGCTGAAGAACAGCGAGGAGCGCTACCGGGCGTTCGTCAGCAAGAGCACCGAGGGCATCTTCCGCTTCGTCGCTGCTCCCCCCGTGCCCACCACACTGCCCGAGGATGAGCAGATCGCCCTCATGTTCCAGGGTGGGTACATCGCGGAGTGCAACGACGCCATGGCCCGGATGTATGGCTTCGGCAGCGCGGAGGAGCTCAAGGGCGCTCGGCTGGACGCGCTGCTCGTCCGAGAGGACCCGCGCAACACCGAGTACCTGCGGGCCTTCATCCAGAGCGGCTACCGGATCGACGGCGCGGAGTCTCAGGAGGTGGCGCAGGATGGCACGCCCAGGGTCTTCCTCAACAACCTCATGGGCATCGTCCAGGGAGGCCACCTCCAGGGCGCCTGGGGCACCCAGCGGGACGTCACGGAGCAGCGCCACGCCGAGGAGGAGCTCAAGCGCGCGGAGTCGCACTCGCGCTTCCTCTCCGAGGCCAGTGCCGTGCTCGCCTCGTCCCTGGACTATGAGGCCACCTTGCGGAACGTGGCCCGGCTCGCCGTCCCCACCCTGGCGGACTGGTGCCTGGTGGATCTGATGCAGGACGATGGGTCGTTCAAACGGGTGGAGGCCGTGTGCGCGGCGTCCGAGGATGCCGAGCTGGCTCAGCAAGTACAGCGCGCCGGAGTCATCCCTAAGAACAGCCCGCAGTTGATCTCGGTGCCGCTGGTGGTGCGCGGGCGCGCCCTCGGTGTGCTGTCCTTCTTCACGTTCCACTCGGGCCGGCGCTACACGGCGGCGGAGCGCACCCTGCTGGAGGAGCTCGCCCGCCGCGCTGCGCTCTCCGTCGAGAATGCCCGGCTCTACCGGGAGGCCCAGGAGGCCGTCCGCCTGCGCGATGAGTTCCTCTCCATCGCCAGCCACGAGCTGAAGACGCCCCTCACTCCCCTGAGCCTGAAGCTGCAGATGCTCGTGCGCGAGGTGCAGCGACAGCCAGACTCGCCCTTCCGGAGAGCCGTGGAGGGCTACATCGCCGTGGCCTCGCGTCAGGTGAAGAAGCTGTCCGAGCTCATGAGCGATCTGCTCGACGTGGCCCGGATCGCCGGCGGACGGTTCCGCCTGGAGTTCGAGGAGGTGGAGCTGGGCGCGCTCGCTCGTGAGGTCGTCGCGCGCTACGAGCCCGAGGCAGCACGGGCTGGCTCAGCACTCGTGCTCGAGGGTACGGCGAAGCACGTGGCCGGGCAGTGGGATCGGCTCCGGCTGGAGCAGGTCATCACCAACCTGGTCGACAACGCCATCAAGTACGGCGCTGGCAAGCCCATCCATGTCTCCCTGGAGGCGGACGCGGGCCGGGCCTGCCTGCGCGTGAGGGATGAGGGCATCGGCATCGGGCCAGAGAGCCTGTCGCGGATCTTCGAGCGCTTCGAGCGTGCCGTGTCCGATCGCCACTATGGAGGCCTGGGCCTGGGCCTCCACATCACCCGCACCATCGTCGAGGCGATGGGTGGCAGCATCCAGGTCGAGAGCACTCCCGGGCAGGGAGCCACATTCACCGTGGTGCTCCCCCGGACTCCCGCGGCGGCACGTCCCACCTCCCCGTCGGTGTAGTGTAGGGCGGGGCCGAGCCACGGCCCTTCCTGCCGATGGTTCGGAGGCTCCTGGTGAAGATCCTGGCTCTGCTGGCAGCACTGCTGCTGTCCCTGTCCGCGCATGCGGCGCTCCGCTTCCCCACCCCACCTGACAGCGGCCAGCATGTCGTTGACCCGGCGGACCTCATCACCACCGAGGACGAAGCGGAGATCCAGGCGATGGGCGAGCGGCTCTGGGCCGATCAGCAGATCCAGCTCGTCGTCGTGGCCATCGACTCGATGGCACAGTACGGCGGGGCGAGGATGGACGTCGAGGACTTCGCCTCCCTCCTCTTCCGAGATTGGGGCATTGGCACCTCCACCGACCAGGGCCCCGAGGAGAGCATGGGGATCCTCCTGCTGGTCAGCCGGCTCGACCGGAAGGCCCGCATCGAGCTGGGTGCCGGCTGGGGCCAGGAGAAGGATGCCCAGAGTTGGAGCCTCATGCAGGATCACCTCGTCCCGGCCTTCAAGAAGGACCGCTACTCGTCCGGCCTGGTCTTCGGAGCGTCCGCGCTGGACGGCATGGCCCGTGGCCAGGAGCTGCCTCGCAGGCCCCTCACCCAGGAGATGAAGCTGGGGTTCGGGGGTGGCGGACTGGTGTTGCTCTGGAGCGTCATCTCTCTGCTGCGCAGCGGCACGCGTGGCTCCGCCTGGGGCTTCTGGAGCATCATCTTCGGCGTCTTGTGGACGATCCTGGGCTTCGTGTTCGCCCTGCTGACTTCGAGGCGCCACCATCACCACCACCACTGGGGAGGCGGCCACTCCGGCGGCGGCGGCGGGGGCGGAGGCGGTTCTTCGGGTGGCGGTGGCGCCACAGGCTCGTGGTAGGGGGAGAAGCCATGAAGCCCGCATCCAAGCTCTTCAGCGAAGCGGACCACCGGCGCGTCACCGAGGCCGTCACCCGAGCCGAGACTCGCACCTCCTCGGAGATCGTCCCCGTCATCGCCACCTCCAGCGGGCGCTATGACCGGGCCGAGGACATGGTCGGCCTCTGGTTCGGGGTGCTCACCCTGTGCGGGGGCTGGTGGCTGGCCCAAGGAGTCGAGCTCTCCGAGTGGGGCGTTCCCCGTCCCAGGCTCGGGCTGCCCTCGGTGCTAGGGCTGGTGCTCGGCGGGTGGTTGCTGGGCGTGCTCCTGGCCCACCTGTCCGGAGGCCTGCGCCTGCTGTTCACCCCGCGGCGTGAGCAGAAGGTCGAGGTGGAGCGCGCCGCCCGGGAGTCCTTCTTCGACCGCCGCGTCCACCACACCGAGGGCGGCAGTGGCCTGCTTATCTACGTCAGCCTGCTCGAGCGCATGGCCGTGGTGCTCGCGGACGCCCAGGTGCTGGAGAAGCTGGGGCAGCAGAAGGTGGACGCGCTGTGCGCGAGCCTGGTCTCGGAGCTGCGGAAGGGCGCGCATACGGACGCGCTCTGCAACACCATCGAGCAGGCGGGACTCGCACTCGCAGAGGCACTGCCTGCCTCCACTCAGAACCGCAACGAGCTCGCCGATGCCCTGGTGATCAGGGACTGACCTGGCGCCCCAGCGTGCTCCGGCCGCTCACGACTCCTCTGAGGAGCCACCCGGATCCGAGGCGGCACCGCGCGACACATAGGAGACCACGGGAGCGGTGCCGCGCCGGCCCTGTCGAGGCTGACGGGGGCTGTGCGGCCGCTCTCCGCGAGGTCCCTGATGGCCATGCTGCTGCGGATGCGCTCCCCCATTCGCGGCATGAGGAGGCCCGCCTCCCGCTGCATGCTGAGGATGGCCGCCCCGAGGCGCGCCCTGCCCTCCACCACCGTGAGGGCCTCGCCTGCCGTGAGGAGCCCCCTGCCCTCCACCACCAGGCGGAGCTCGTGCGCCGCGCGGCTGTCCGGAGCCTCCGCCGCCGTGGGAAGCTCTCGCGCCGTGTGGCTGCTCGGAGCCTCCGCCGCCGTGGGAAGCTCTCGCGCCGTGTGGCTGCTCGGAGCCTCCGCCGCCGTGGGGTGCCCTCGCACCGCGCGGCTGCTGGGAGCCGCCGCCGTGGGGTGCCCTCGCGCCGTGCGGCTGCCTTGCTCCTCCTCCGTTTGGAGCTTGCGCGCCGTGCGGCTGTCCTGCCCCTCCACCGCTGTGTGAAGCCTGTGCGTTGTGCGGCGTTGCAGCTCCTCCACCGCCGTGCGGAGCTCGCGTGCCATGCGCCGTTGCAGCTCCTCCACCACCGTGCGGAGCTCGCGCGCCGTTTGGGGGCCCGGCCCCTCTGCTGCCTCCCTGAGGACGCTCGCCCTGCGGCCGAGACTGCCCACCGGCTCCCTGAGGAGAGGAGCCACCCAGGGGAGGACCGCGCCGACCACCTCCGCCCGTCCGCCCCGAGTGCCCGCCGCCCCGAGGACCGCCCCCTGGGCCACCCCGGTGCGAACGATCTCCACCTCGCCCCGCCCGCGCCAGCTGGGCCACCTTGGGACGCTCGCCACCTCCCTGGCGCAGCAGCGCGAACTCGTCCTCCACCTCGGGAGCCGCGGCCTCGGCCACCGGGACGAACGGGCGCTCCGCCGGGAGAAAGGAGCGCCCTCCCTCACCGTGCGGCTTGCCTCCGGAGCGCCGCGGGCCTCGCGCGTCCGGGGCGCCTCGGCCGCTCGGCACGAAGTCTGGGGTCAGCTCTCGCCGGACATAGGCCCGCCAGATCTCCGACGCGTCCCCCTCGCGCCCCATCAGGCTCGGGTCGTAGCCTGCGAAGAAGAGGCGCAGGTTCTCCAGGTCCCGCTTGAAGAAGAACTCCGCGCGGCTGTTGGCCGCCGCGGCGACGGTCTGCGGAAAGTCGATGATGATGGGGCCGCTGGCCCCGAGCAGGATGTTGTACGCGCTCAGATCCCCGTGGATGAGGTCGCAGGAGAGGATCTTCACCGCCTGCTGCCGCAGATCCCGGTAGAACTCCGTCGCGAGCTCCGGCGTCAGCAGCGCGTCGATCAGGCGCGGCGCGGGCTGGCCCTCGGCGTCCACCACCAGCTCCATCAACAGCACGCCCTCGTAGAACATCACCGGCGCAGGCACCCGCACCCCGGCGGCGTGCAGCTTGCCAAGCGTATCCGCCTCGGCCGTCTTCCACGCCTCTTCCTCGGCCGCCTGTCCGAAGCGGCTGCCCTTCTCCATGGCTCGCCGCGTGCGGCTGTTGCGGACCAGGCGCCCTTCTTTGTAGCCCGAGTTGTTCTTGAAGCTGCGCTGGGTGCGCTCCTTGTAGATCTTCGCCGCCACGTACTGGCCGCCGTGCGTGACGATGTACACGTCCGCCTCTTTGCCGCTCTTGAGGCGGGTGGTGACTTCATCAATCACGCCGTCGGCGAGGAGGACTTCGAGCGCTGCGTGCATAAGAGCCCTGTGTGTACCACGCTTACCCGGTCGTTTCGCTGCCGCCCCGAGCCCTCTGCCTGTCGTACCTCACGGCGGGACGACGGGCTACTCTGCAGTGTGTCCCTCGCCTGCTCCCATGTGGGAGTGGCTTGGGGCCCCATCCCTCCCTGAAAGTCTGAACCTCTAGTAGTTCCAGAGAGTTACCCAGCTATTCGATGCCCAGCCAGTCAGGCGCGAAGGTGAGCCCGGAGGAGAGGTGCGACCCGAAGCAGCCCTCGTTGCCCCAGCCGCCGGCCTGGCCCTCGCACGCGTCGGCGAGCTCCTGGACGGCCTCCGTCCCCGCCTCGAGGAGCACCTCCCGCCCGTGGAGGCGCAGCGTGGCGCCGGGCGTCTCGGCGGACCACTGGACGGTGAGCGTGGAGAGCCACTCCATCCGCGCACCCGCCTTGCGGAGCGCCTCCTCCACGTCCAGGCCCTCGTAGGGAGGCTTCTTCGTGGACTTCTTCGTGCGGTGATCCGTCTCGTGGAAGATGCGGGCCACATCCGCGCGGGTGGCGGGACGCGCCCGGAAGCGGCACGTCCCCCGAGGCGGATGCTCCGTCAGCATGCGCCGCAGGGCCGTGGACATGCGCGTGAGCGCGACGGGCGAGCCGTTGATGAACACGTCCTCCAGCCACCGCTGGCCGCGCCAGTCCGTACGCCGCCAGAGGAACAGCTCCAGCCCCTCGAGCTCCTTCGACCCTGAGTGGCGCCTCTTCGCATCACGCATGAGCCCTCCACCGCTGGATGCAACGGGTAGCAAGATCGACCTTACCCATTTTTTGGCACCGGTTTTGAAGCCGGCGGCGAGCCCGTGTCGGCGGAACTGCGGCCTGGGCAAAACCTGGAACCCGAACTGCCGTCCACTGCCACCTGCCGGGAGCAGCCTGGGCCAACCTGACTGCTTGTCTGACAGGTTCATTCCGGGCCCCGCCGCCAGCAGGCCCACCCCCGAATCTCCGGCCTGGAAAGAGGGGAAGGGGCCTGCGGACTCAGTGGCCGCGCAAGGCGTGCGCCTTGGCCCGGGTGCGTCCAGCAGACCTCCGCGGCGTTCATCGGCCTGGGCCTGCGCCGACGGAGGCTCCACCGACTTGCCCCAGTGCCTTCGCTCAACACCCCCTCACGGCTGTTCGGGTTGAGCCACTCAGAAAGGACAAGCCCAGCCGGGCCGCTTCCCGCAGACCGAGCCTTGAGATCTTCCAACTCCGCTTCCTTCTGGGTGAGGGCAGCGAGGAGGGCTTCGGGGGTGTTCGCCCGCCGGTCCACCTCCACCTTTCCGTCCATCATCTCCGCCTTGGAGATGACGGCAAGGACGGCCTTCGCGGGCAGGGCGCGATCCTTGAAGCCCACCTGCATGATGAGCCGCTCGCCCGGGCCCAGGTCCGTGATGGGCTCCAGGGCGAGGATGCGGTCGCCGACGTCCACCCACTTGAAGCGGGTTCGGTCCACCACGAGGCTGTCGCGGTCCAGGGGGCCGTTGAAGGCCACCAGGGTGAGGTTGCCTGCGGCCACGTACACCTCGGGGATAGGCTCGGCAGAAGTGGTGGGCAGCGAGGCACGCCGATCCTGGCGCTGCCGGGCAGGGAACTGGGGTTGGGCGGAGGCGGCACTCACCACCAGAAGGGAGAGCGCGAGGAAAGGCCACGTCATGGGTTGGGCCAAGGAAGCAGAACCTCCGAGGTCACCACCCTAACAGATGAACAACGCTAGCGACGTGTCTCCCAAGTGCAGGCCTCAGAGGCAGGCGGTGATTTCTGGGAGAGCAGCCTCTTCCGGGATATCGTGACTCGGCGGGGCACGCTCCATACGGAACGGATTCAGCGCGGGGGTGCCCCAGTCGAGGAGGTCCGGTGTCGTACGCGCAGTTCCTGGCGAAGGTTCCCATGTTCGAGCACCTCGCACAGGAGCAGCTCGAGCACCTGTCCGGCCTGCTCCACGCGCGGCGCTACCCCAAGGGAGAGGTCATCTTCCACGAGGGGGACGTGGGCACCGCCCTCTTCATCATCCGCAAGGGGCAGGTCGCCATCCGCCTGAGCTCCCTGGACGGCAAGGAGGCCACGCTGGCCCTGCTGGAGCGAGGAGACTTCTTCGGGGAGCTGGCGCTGCTGGATGGGGAGCCCCGCTCCACGGACGCCGTCGCGAGGGAAGAGACCGAGCTGCTGAGCCTCCAGCAGGAGAGCTTCCACCGCTTCCTGGAGTCCTCGCCCCAGGTGGCGCTAGGCCTGCTGGCCTCGCTGAGCCGCCTGGTGCGGCGGGTGACGCGGCTCGTCCACGACGCGACGTTCCTGGATGCGCGCACCCGGCTGATCCGCGTGCTGCTCGAGCTGGCCAGGAGCCAGGGCCGGCCCGGCACCGACGGCGTGGTCATCACGCAGAAGCTCACCCAGGCGGAGCTCGCCAACCTGTGCGGCCTCACCCGGGAGAGCACCAACAAGTGGCTGCGCTTCTTCGTCCGCGAGGGCCTGCTCTCCTACGAGGGGGGCCAGATCACCCTGGTCCACCCCGAGCGGCTCCTCCAGGATGCCGAGTAGCCGGCACCGATCAGCCATAGACGTCGTCGTTGGCCGCCTCATCCCCTGCCATCAGGCGCGCGGTACGCTCCAGGCGCTCGGAGGCCATGTGCGAGAGGTAGTCGCGCAGCCCCGGCTGGCTGAGCAGGTGCCGCTCACACGCGTCGCGGCTCAGCCTCAGCAGGGTGCACTCCGTGTCCGTGACGACGGTGGCGGTGGCAGACGTGCCGAGCAGCAGAGCGATCTCCCCGAACATGTCGCCCTCCTGCAGCGGCTGGCAGGCGAGCTCGCCGCCATCGGAGCGATGGTGCGTCACTCGACACCGGCCTCGCAGCAGCACATAGAGCGCATCCACCGCCCGCCCCTGGGCGATCAGGGGCCTGTCCGCCGGCAGCGAGCAGAGCTGGAACTCGAGCGCCACTGCCTGCCGCTGTACCTGCGACAGGGGACGGAACAGCGGGCTGTTGCTCATCATCTGGCCGAGCATCCGCTCCCGGTGGAAGGTCTGCAGCACCTGCCCCACGGCGGGGTAGCGCATGATCAGCTGCTCCACGCGCACCCGCGTCAGCTCCAGCACTACCGTGGGCTCGTACGCCTTGATGCGGGCGCGCCCGGGCCCCTCGGCCGCCAGCACCATCTCTCCAAAGAGGTTGCCCTCGCCCATGAGGGCCACCGAGCGCTCCCCGCCCTGCTCCAGCTTCTGCACCACCTCCACGCTCCCCTCCACGATGACGAACATGGAGGTACACACCGTGCCCTCGTCGATGACGATGTCCCCGGGCTGGAAGAACCGCATCTCCAGGCCCTCCAGCAGCGACAGGAAGGCGTCCCCGCTCAGCTGCGAGAAGATGGGGAAGCGCGGCACCTTGCCCGTGCCGGGCTGGGACACGACGGCCACAGGATCCGAGGGCGCGGAGACCGGCGTGGGCGCGAGCAGCAGCGGCGGGGTCTGCCGGCGGGAGTAGAGCTCGGCCAGCAACCGCTGGGTGCGCTCGTGCCGCGGCTCGATCTGGAGGATGATCTTGCACAGGGCCATGGCCCTCAGCATCCAGCCACGCCGCGCCCAGGCATCCGCCAGCACCTCATACGTCGCCAGGGCGTCCTTGCGGCGCCCCAGCCGCTGGAAGAGCTCCGCCACCATGCGGCGGCTCGTCAGGTCCTCGGGGACCTCCTCCACGACCTTCTGATACTCGGAGAGCGCGGCTTCGACCTCTCCCGAAGCCAGCAATTCCGCGGCCTTGTCCTTGCGCTGGCGAACCACGTGAGTCATGAGAATTCCCCCCCTTCCAGGCCCGTTCCCCTCTCAAGGGTTTTCGAGCCTGTCAGCGTTAGCCTGCCTCTTTCGGGGCGTGGGATCTGTGAGGGGAATCACGCTCCAGGTGTGAAGCCGTTCACACCGCACCTGCGAGCCCCCAGCGATGTGGGTAAGGTGGGGTGGTGACAACTGCCTCCGCTCTCTACCGCGACTGTGCCCGCCTCTTCATGGTGGGCTTCCCTGGCCCTCGCATCGATCAGGACTTCGCCGCGCTCGTGGATGACGGCATCTTCGGCGCCATCCTCTTCAAGCGGAACGTCGGCTCCGCGCAGGAGACGGCGGCCCTGTGCCGGGACATCAAGACGCGCGCGCGCCGGCCCTTCATCCTCTCGGTGGATCAGGAAGGCGGCCGCGTGGCCCGGCTGCGGGGTGCGCCCTTCACCGCCCTGCCCTCCATGCGCGAGCTGGGGCAGCGGGGAGATGAGGGCCTCGCCGAGCGCGTCGGGCGGCTGCTCGCGCACGAGCTGCGCGCCGTGGGCTTCGACTGGGACTTCGCGCCCGTGCTCGACGTGGACACCAACCCCGCCAACCCTGTGATTGGCGATCGCAGCTTCAGCCGGGATGCGGACACCGTGGCGCGGCTCGGCG
>Ga0190275_10000314_pt1 | contig 45900 bp, 72 predicted proteins | sample Popmic550T_FD_133745 | JGI IMG/M metagenome (GOLD analysis project Ga0190275, IMG submission 133745) | Populus adjacent soil microbial communities from riparian zone of Yellowstone River, Montana, USA - 550 T | ecosystem: Environmental > Terrestrial > Soil > Riparian zone > Trees stand | place... | reverse complement strand
GCGCTGAATCAAAACCGGACCCTAAAAAAAGCACTCGCAACCGACAAACCACTTGACAACTAGCGGAGGCTGTTGTGTCAGCTCGAAATAGTAAGGTTACTGACGAAGTCAAGCTCCAACTTTTAGAAGCGCTGCTCGAAGGCGTGACGCGCGATCACGCGGCGTCGATCGCCGGATTGACATTCGAACAGCTCGCGGACGCGTGTCGCGATCCGGCGTTCGCGCTCGAAGTCGCACAAACGGAAGCGCTGTGTGCGCGCGGACTCATTCGGCGCATCACACGCGCAGCGCCGAAGCTTGCGGGCGAGGTAGACGAAACGCCGTACGAAGCGGCGAAGCGCACACTAAGTAAGGGAAAGAAGGGCGGCGGCAACTGGAAAGCGGCGGCGTGGTTACTAGAGCGCCGTTTCCCACAGTACGCCACGAAGGACGCCGCCGCGCGAGCGCCGCGGCCGTCGAGCGACGATCGCCCGTTCTCGCCTTGGAAGCGCCCGGACGCTGACGCGCCGCGCACTGACGTGCAGTGATGGACACGCCGGACGCATTGCGCGAAGCGCTCGCGCGCGCGGAATGCTGGACACGATCGGAAAGGATCGAGCTGTGTTACCAGCACGGCCTAAGCCACGATCAGGCGTGCAAGTTGCTTGGATACGACGCGCTGACGCCGTCTGTCAGCGACATACGAGACGGTAAGATCGCGTGGGCTTACGACGTAACCGAAGCGGCTAGCGGGCGCTTGCCGTGGCGGGCGCGGAGGATCAAGTAATGACAAGCGCGCCGCCGCTCGACGAAGCCGCGCCCATCGTGCGCACGGAAGGACAACGGATGTTGCTTTCCGTGACAGGGACGCTAGCGGCGATCGCGCGCGAGATCGGCTGTAACCATCCGAGCACGATCCATCACTGGCGCTACGGCCAAAAAGAGCCAAACCCGGAGATGAAGGCGCGGCTATGGTCGGCGTTCGGGATCCCCTCGCGCGCATGGTCGGTACGTCCGGGCGCGCTCGACGAAGCGCGCCCGCCACCGATCGAGACGGCGCGAGCAACAGCGCCCGCGGGCGCGCCGTCGACGCTCGAAGACTGCCTAGCCTTGCTTGACGTGATCCGCCGCGACCGTCAGCAGGAAGGACTATTGCCGAACGAGCGCGTGAAACTCGCGAGCGCCGAAGCACAGATCCTTGCTTTACGCGCGCGGCTCGAACAAGCCGCGGAGTTCGCCGAATCGCGCTACGTCACCGATCACCCGAGTTGGATCAAACTGCGGCGTGCGATCCTCCGCGCGCTCGAACCCCACCCGATCGCGGCGAAAGCTGTGCTCGAAGCGATCACGAAGATCGAAGGCGGCGGCGCGTGACTACGTCGATCGTTCGCGAGCTGAACAAGCGCGTGCTTCGGCGCAAAGCGCCGTCGCCCGATGACACGTTCGCAAACGATCTGACGCGCGAGCTTGCCGGCCTGATCGCGCGCGCGACGAGCACGCGCTTTCCCAATCCGAAGTACGCCGAAGATCCGGTCGCTTTCTTTCGTGAAGTGTTGGGCGTCGAACCGTGGGATCGACAGATCGAGATCTTAGAAGCCGTGCGCGACAACATGCGAACGGCGATTTGCTCGGGACACAAGATCGGCAAATCCACGAGCGTCGCCGGCCTTGCGCTTTGGTATTACTGCAGCTTCACCGATGCGCGTGCGATCATGAGTTCGACGACGAGTCGACAAGTCGATCAGATCCTGTGGCGCGAGCTGCGCATGATGCTTGCTCGCTCGGGTCGCTGCGTTAGTTGCAAGCTCGAAGATCCCGAAGCGTTCCTGATCCCGAAGCCGTGTCCACACAGCGCACTGATCGAAGGCGAGCTAGGCGAGCTTGCGCGAACCGGACTAAAGGCACCCGACTTCCGCGAGATAACCGGCTTCACGTCACGTGAAGCCGAAGCCGTCGCCGGGATCAGCGGGCGCAATCTGCTTTACCTGTTCGACGAAGCATCCGGCATTCCCGACATGATTTTCGAGGCGATGGAAGGAAACAGAGCGGGAGGCGCGCGCGTCGTGCTCGTCGGTAACGGCACGCGCAACGAAGGCGAGTTTTTCGAAGCCTTCAACTCCAAAGCGAACTTGTACAAAACGATCCGCATTTCAAGCGCGACAACGCCGAACGTTGTGCAAGGCCGGATCGTGATTCCGGGACTCGCGACACGCGAATGGATCGAAGAAAAGAAAATCGAGTGGGGCGAGAAAAGCGCTCTCTACCGCGTGCGTGTGTTGGGCGAGCACGCGACATACGAAGAGGGGAAGATCTTTTCGCTACACGCGATCGCGCAAAGCGAACAGCGATGGGACAACGCGCCCGCGGAAGGCCGGCTGTTCATCGGCCTTGATCCCGCGGGCGAAAGCGGAACCGGCGACGAGACTGTGTTCGCCGCGCGTCGCGGCTTGCGGATGTTGCGACTCGAACCGCACCTAGGGTTGACTGTCGAAGCGCATCTAGTTCACCTGCTATCGATGATCCGTGCGCTACGGATCCCGCGCGAAACGCCCGTCGTCGTCGTCGATCGCGAAGGCTCGATCGGATCGAAGCTCGCGATCCATCTTCGGAACTTCGTCGACGAACATCCGGGCGTCTTTCAACTGGTAACCGTCCGGGCGTCGTCGGGCGCGATCCGTCAGCCGGCCGTGTACGATCGCATCCGCGACGAACTCGCCGCGAACCTTGAACTGTGGATCCGCGACGGCGGCGCGATACTCGAAGACGCGAAGCTGACGAAGGAACTTCACGTGCTCGAATGGAAGCAGTCTGGCGGCGGCAAGCTCAAGCTGACGCCGAAGGACCTGATCAGGAAGATGATCGGCCGCTCGCCCGATCGATACGACGCGCTGTCAATGAGCGTGTGGGAACCGCTGTCACTTCGCGACGACGAGCTACCCGCGAGCGCAGAAGCGATCGCCGAACGCGAGCGCGACGCGCACGGCGGCGGCGAACTCATGCCCGAACTTGATCCGTATGAAGGGGCGTCGATATGGCAGAAAGGCTGACACGCGGGCGGCGCGCACTGCGCGCAGTGCTACAACGCACGACGAGCGAGGAGGTCGCGGCGCGCTGTCGCGTCGCCGGCCGTACGGTTCGCTACTGGGCACAGGAACGCGAACCGGACTCCGACAACAAGCTCAAGCTCGCGCAGCTATACGGGATCCCCGCGGGCGCGTGGGGCGCTGTTGTTCCGCCCGCGTTCGCGACAAAAGACGATTGGAGCTGATCGCGACTGTAGTGACGTGTTGTTAGTTCGTTCGTGTTCGAACGGCTAGCGGAACTTACGGCGACGCTGTTAGGTCGTTCCGCTTACCAGCGGAACGAATCGCCGTACGTTGCCGAACGTCAGACGCTCGACGCGCCGCAGATAGTCGAAGCGCGCAAGCGCATGGGCGGACAGTTGGAGTTGCCAACCGTTCCGCAGACGCGCTGGTATCTCGCGCAGCTCGAAGCCGCGGAGTTCGCCGCGGACGGCGGCAATCTAGAGCAGGCCGGCTTACTCATGCGCGCGGCGCGTTCGGACGGCGTGTTCGCGGGCGTACTGTCGACGCGGACGAGCGGGTTAGTGCGCTTGCCGATCCGCTTTCGCGGCGATCCCGATGTTGTCGCGTCGCTTGAGATCGGGCACGGCGACGCCGCGATCCGAAGCGTCTTCGATGAAATGTTTCCGTCGAGCGAGCTTGCGCAGCTCGCCGCGGATGGGATCTGTCTAGGCGTCGGCGTCGGCGAACTCGTTCCGGTCGAAGGCCGTGACTATCCGGTATTCGTTCGACTGCAGCCGCAGTTTCTTGTGTACCGCTGGATCGACAACGCTTGGTACTTCCGCAGTGCGCACGGACTGATCCCGGTCGTTCCGGGCGACGGGCGCTGGATCTTGCACTGTCCGGGCGGACGCTCGTCGCCGTGGATGAATGGGATCTGGCGCGCGATCGGGCGCGCATACATTCGTAAGCACCACGCCGCGTTACAGAAAGACAACTGGGAAGGCAAGCTCGCGAACCCGGCGCGCGTCGCTGTGTCGCCCGCGGGCGGTAGCGAAGAACAGTCGCAAGCTTGGTTCCGTCAGGTCATGGCATGGGGGATCAACACCGTGTTTGGGATGCGTCCCGGATACGATGTGAAGTTGATCGAGTCGAACGGTCGCGGGTGGGAGAGCTTCAATAAGACGATCGCCGATCAAAACACGGAGATGATCATCGCTGTCGCTGGCCAAACAGTGACAGTCGACGGCGGCGCTGGCTTCCAAAACAGCGACATCCACAAATCCATCCGCGCCGACTTGATCAAGGAAACGGCGGACGGACTCGCGTACACGATCAACACGCAGGGGATCCCGGCGTACGTCGCGCGCATTTGGGGCGAAGACGCGATCAACGATCGCCCGTGCGTCGTCGATTGGGATGTGACGCCGCCGAAGGATCGCAACAGCGAAGCCATGTCGCTGTCAGCTACGGCGAACGCGATCATTCAACTAACAGCGGCGCTTGTCGAACATGGCCAAAAACCGGACGTAGCCGCGCTGTGCACGCGCTTTGCGATCCCCGTCGAAGCCGAACCCGAATCCGAACCGGCCGCGCCCGACAGTGCGCTCGACGGCGGACAAGTCGATTCACTGCTGACAGTGATCGGCCAGGTCGCGCTAGGACAACTTCCGCGCGAAAGCGGAGTCGAGATCATTCGCGTCGCGTTCAATGTCGATCGCGAAACCGCCGAACGCTTGCTCGGGACTGTCGGGAACGGATTTGTTCCCGCGCCGATCGCGGATGCTGACGGCGGCGGCGACGCCGACGAGTTGCCGATCGACGAAGCCGATCCGATCGACGACGACGAACTCGACGACGAACTCGACGACGACGTGTCGAACGTCATTCCGATCGAAAGGGCAGCATGATCAAGCGTCGCCGTAGCTCGCTACCGCTGCAGCGTTTCGATCGAACGGGTTTGCTCGCCGTCGATCCGAAAGCGTTCTTCGAGTTGTTCGTCGCGCCCGAGTCGCGCGACACGCAGCGGATCAAAAACGTTGACGTGATCGAAGTCAACGGCCCGCTTGTTCAACGCGACGAGATGTGGTGTGACTCTTACGAATCGCTGCGCGCGCGCTTTACTGCTTCGTGCGAAGGCGACGCACAATCGATCATCATGCGCTTCGACAGTCCGGGCGGCGACGCGTCCGGCTGTTTCGAAACGGCGCGCGCACTGCGCGCCGAAGCGATCGCGGCGAACAAGCCGCTGTACGCGTACATCGATAAGAGCTGCAGCGCGGCATACGCGCTCGCGACAGCGGCGACTCACGGGATCGTGATCGGCGAGACGTGTCCCGCGGGATCGATCGGCGTGCTCGCGTCGCGAACCGACTTCACTGCGATGAACACGGCGCGCGGCGTTAGGATGGCATTCATCGCGAGCGGACAGCGCAAGCTCGACGGCAACCCCGATCATCCGTTGAGCGAAGACGAGCTTGCGGAAGCAAAGCGACACGTCGACGAACTCGCCGGAAAGTTCTTCGCGTTGATCGGCGACATGCGTCCGCAGCTGTCGGCGGCGGCTGTTGCCGCGTTCGACGGCGCGATCTTTTACGGCGACACGGCCGTCGAAGTTGGATTGGCGGACGCGGTTTCGACGTTTGAAGAGTTGCTCGCTGTAGCGAGCGAGAAAGGCGACGCGATGACAATCTTGCAGGCGAAGTCAGCTAGCAGTGACTACGACACGGCGCGGACGGCGCTACAGAAGGCGGCGAAGGGCGACGACGCCAACGCCGAAGCGGCGCGCCGTGCGCTCGCCGCAATGGGCGTGGGCGACGACGACGAGGAAGCCGTCGAGCCCGAGATCAAGAAAGAACCGACCGATCCGTCGTCGAAGGACGAAGACGACGACGAGCCGAAGACGGAAGACAGCGACGACGATCCGAAGGCCGAAGACGGCAACGACGACGAGCCGAAGGCCGAAGGCGGCGATCATCCGAAGGCATCGGACGACGCGCCGGCCGATCGGAAGCCGAAGGCGTCGAGCGCGCCCAGCGCCTATCAACTCGCGGCGCGTGTCCAGACGCTCGAAGCGCGACTCGCGGCGGAGAAAGACTCACGCATTCGGCGCGGGCTACTCGCGAAGCGCCCGGACTTCGGCGCGGAAGTACGCGCCGTGCTCGCGAAGGCGCCGATCACGCTCGTTCGTGAAGCCGTCGCGAGCTGGCCGAAAGTGAAAGCCGAAGCGGCAACGCCGAAGCCGAAGCCGAAGCCGATCGCGCCGGGCGCCAAAGCGATCACGACGGTCGGCGCAACGCGCGCGATCACGCAAACCGGCGACGGACTGTCGAAGGCGCCGACGCGCGCGAGCGGCGAAGACGCTGACGTACTCGATCGCGCGATGGGTCTCACGCAGTCGCGCATGGGATGCAAGCGCGAAGGCTCGACGCTGTACTTCGGCTTCGTTGCCGATCCGGAGTCGCCTGACGGCGTCGCCTAACAAACCCAGTCAGACAGACAACAGAAAGATCGAGACCTAACACATGACGGCGCTAATCAAAGAGCGTATGCGGTTTTTCGAGAAATGGACGCGCCACCTGTTCACGCTCGCGAGCGGGAACAAGGGTTGGAAGGGCGGACTCGCGGGCGTCGATCTGTCGACTGGCAAAGTCGAACCCGCGCACCCGGAGTCCGATCTCTGGATCATCGGCGTCTTCGATGAAACGATCGACGCGACGCTGGGCGACAAGCCGATCAACGTTCATTTGTTCACGGAGATTCACCTAGAGTTCTTCGCGAGCGCGGGCGGAATCAGCGCGACGAACATTGGACAGCTCGCGTACGCGCTCGACGATCAAACCGTTTCGCTGACGCCGACCGGCGCGCTCGTCGGGCGCATTTGGCATTACGATGCGGTAAAGGGCGTCGGAGTCGAGAAGGCGTCGGGCGCGGGTGGCGGCGGCGCTGTCGGCGCGGGATCCGGTTTCATCGAAACCAGTTACGGCGCGTTCGCGTCGAACGATCTCGTGATCCCGACCGAACCCAGTAACCGCGCGATCGTCGACGTTCCGACGACAGCCGGCGCGTCAACGATCACGCTTCCGGCTGCAGCCGCGGACGGGACACACCTGATCTTTGTTGCGGACGGCGTGAAGAACGGACACGCGATCACGTATCGCGACGCGACCGGGCCCGTCGTTCTAACGACGGCTCTCCCGGCGCTAAAGCGACATCAAGTTCACGCGGTCTACTTGAACGGCACTTGGACAGCGAACGCGTACAACAGTCCCTGATCCGATCGTCCCGATCTAACACTGAAAGGAAACAGGGACTAAACCATGCCAGCATTGACACCGCAGTTTGTGATGGACCTAGAAAGTCGTATGCAGATCATCACTGATCGCGAATACGACCGGCTAAACGCCAACCTCTGGTGGACACGGATCGCGAAGCAGCGTCAGTCGACGGGACTTCGCGACATCATTCTATGGCTGCTTTCGACGGCCCAGATCCGCGATCAAGGCAAGGGCGGCAACATCCATTTTGAAGATCTGGTTACGTCGTACACCCAGATCGAAAACAAGTTCAGCGGCGCGGGCCTTCGCCTGTCGCGTTCGCAACTCGAAGACACGGACGGCGGCGGCATGCAACTCGCCGCGCAATGGTCGTCCGACATCGGCGCGTACATGAGTTATTGGCCGCAGAAACAGACGGCGAACTTTCTAAAGAACGCGCACACGGCCGGCGTGTTCAACTCCTACGATCAGCTTCCGTTCTTCGGCGCGAACCATCCGTTCAATCCGTACAGTGAACAGTACGGAACCTTCAACAACGTGTTCACCGGCGCGGCGAGCGGCGCGTATCCGGGCGCGTGTCCGATCGACGACTCGGTTACGACCGAAGTCGCGCTCGCGAACCTGTCGAAGATCTTCGCGTACATCGCTTCGATCAAGATGCCGAACGGCGAAGATCCGCGCATGCTTCGGCCTGCCTCGCTGTTTTGTTCGCCGCGCGTTTTCCCACGCGCAGTGCAACTGACTAGCGCGAAGTTCCTAGCGCAAACCGCTGGATCGGGCGCCGCGCCCGGCGACGTGGAAGCACTCGTAAAGGCGTTGGGCTACGCGACGCCGATCCAAGTCGACGAACTCGCCGGCTTCGAAAACGACACGACGTTCTTTGTCGGCGTCGACACGCTCGCGACGAGTCAACTCGGCGCCGTGATTTACACGGAACGCGAACCGTTCCGGATCAACTATTACGGCACCGTCGATCAAGCGATCCTTGGGCGTCAACAGGAACTCGAATGGCAGACGCACGGCCGTAACGTCGTGTCAGCCGGACACCCGTTCCTATTGTTCAAGGGTAAGGGCGCCTAGTCGTCGCCTAACAGACTTCGGCGCGTGCTGGTTTTGCGGCCGGCGCGCGCCCGAAGACGCGCTGTGCCTGTCTGTCTGTTTGCTCGCGTGCGTCCGCTATGCCCCACACAGCTTATATCGACGTGGCGCGGTTCAAGTTGCTTTCGGTGATCCCGAACGACTACGTCGACGAAGCCGAAGCGCAGTCGCCCGGCTTCACGCTGACACAGCTTCAATATTGGAGCGCATGGATCGACAGTCGACTCGGGAAGCGCTACCGCGTTCCGTTCGTCGGCGCGATCCCGATTCAGATCGAGGGTTGGCTTGCTCGCATCGTGACGCCGCGTGTTTGGGAAAAACGCGGCGTCAACGCCACTGACGAACAGTGGGGCGCGATCATGAAAGACGAAGCCGACGCGCGCGCCGAAGTCGAAGGCGCGGCGAACGGCGAAGTCGGACTGTATGATCTGCCGTCGTACGCGGGTTCGCCCGCGTCCGGAATCGCGCGCGGCTTCCCGTTGTCTTATTCGGAGTCGTCGCCGTACGTCTGGTATTCGGAGCAAGGGCGACGCGCGACGAGCGAAGACTCGGGCGGCGGCGGGACCGGAACGGGCGGCGCGTTATGAGCGCCGACGCCGCAGTGCGCGCGATGATCGACTCGCTTCGCGAGTTGTCTAACTTCGGCGAACGCGCGGCGCCCGACGTTGCGCTCGCCGTGCGCGGCGAGTTGGAATCAACGATCGCTCGGGAACAGTCGCCGGACGGCGAGCCCTGGGAAAAGCGGAAGTCGGGATCGGGACAGCTACTTCCGAACGCGACGAGCCGCCTCTATGTCGCCGCAGTCGGCTCGGTTGTTTACATCCGATTGAAAGGCAACGAAGCGCGACATCATCGCGGGCGCGCGCGCGGCGGCGCCGTGCGCCGTGTCATTCCGTACGGCCCGACGTTGCCGGATCCGATCGCGATCGCGATCCGGAACACGCTCGACAAACACTTCGAACAGATCACGGGCGGCGGCAATGGCTGACACGCTCGCGCTCGAATGGCTGTTCGATACGGTCGTTCAACGCTTCGCCGCGGAAGGACCGGCGAACGTGCGTCAGCTGTTCGGTTGGCGCTTCGTCGCCCAACATCACACGGGCGCGCGCATCGTTTGGGTTCCGGGCGACAGCGTCGGCGGCGTGGGGCGCTTCGGGCCCGCGCGCGATCCGGGCGGCGATCCGCGCTCGCTCGGGACGTTGCACGAGACCTACCACGTCGTGATCTCGGCGAACGATCCGACGCAACCCGAAAACGAGCGACTACAGTATCGCGCGACGCGCCTTCTGTTCGACGCATGGTTTCGCGCCGTACATCTCGCGGCGCACGGCGTGTACGCGATCGATCGTCCCGAGTGGATTGTCGAGCGGCTAGAGCGCCGCTTCGGCGCCGCGCTTCGAGTGACGGGATCGATCCAAGCGAAGATCCCGGACAGCGCGCCGACCGGGCCCGATTACGACTACGCGCCGATCGGCACGGACGCGGCGATCGATCTGACAGAACTCGACGTAACCGAACCCCTATCCATTGAGGGAACAGCATGACGCTACCAGCGGTATTCATCACTGAACAGGACGGCGCGCTGGGCGTGCTGCCGCCTTCGTCCGGGCGCTTGCTCGCCGTTGTCGGCGTCGCTCACAGCGGCGACACGAACGTTCCGGCGACGTTCGCGCGCGTGCGTGATCTCATTGCCGCGCACGGCGGCGGGCCCGCCGTCGAACTCGCCGCGTATTATATCAACACGTATGGGCGTCCGGTCCTGTTTACGCGCGCCGCGGCGGCGGGCGGCGACAGCGGAACCGCGTCGAGCGTAACAGCTGACGCGGGCGCGGGAACGAGCGTTGTCACTGTTCAGCCCGGAGCGACGCCGAACGACGATCTAGAGATCGTGTTCAAGGTCGTCGCGACGCCGCTCGTCGGGACGATCGGTGTTGCTGGCATCACCTATCAGATCAGTTACGACGGCGGACGCACGTACGGCCCGACGAAAGCGCTAGGCACTGCGAATACGCTCGCGATCCCAGACGCGGGCGGCGTAACGCTCGCGTTTGCCGCGGGAACGTTCGTCGCGGGCGCGACGTACTACGTTCGCACGATAGCGCCGAACTTCGACTCGACGACGCTCGGGCCCGCGCTCGCCGCGCTCGCCGCGTCGGCGGTACAGTGGGAGATCGTTGCGCTCGCGGGCCCCATGATCGCCGCGACCATTGACACGGTCGAAACTTTTATCAGCGGACTTGTCGCCGCGGGAAAGGATCGCGCGTGGGTTGGCAACACTCGCACGCCGAACGTCGCGGAGTCCGAAGCGACCTACGCAAGCGCGATGCAGACGATCTTTGCGTCGAAGGCAACGAAGCACGGCAGCTTGTACGCGGGCGCGTGCAAGATGATCAGCGCTGTCAGCGGGCGACAGTATCGCCGCCCGGTCGCGTTCGCGACGGCGTCACGCGAACAGAGTGTCAGTGAGGAAGTGAACATCGCGGATCCGAACCTCGGGTCGCTTCCGGGCGTGTCGATCCGCGACGCGAACGGCAACGCCGACGAGCACGACGAAGCGCTAAATCCGGGACTCGACGACGCGCGCTTCGGGACGCTTCGCACTTGGGACGGACTGCAAGGCGTGTACGTCACGCGCCCGCGCATCTTTTCCGCGGACGGTTCGGACTTCCGCTTGATGCCGCACCGGCGCACGTTGAATCTTGCGCACGCGGCGCTGCGTCTGTACTTCCTGCGTCGGCTGAACAAGCCGATCCGTGTCAGTCGCACGACGGGATACATACTCGAAAGTGAAGCGCTAGAGATCGAAGCCGGCGCGATCTCGGCAATGGCGACCGTGCTACTCGCGAAGCCGAAGGCGTCCGGTGTTCAGTTCAGTCTGTCGCGCGTCGACAACGTGTTGTCGTCGAGCACGCTGACGGGAACCGCGCGCGTCATTCCGCTCGCGTACCCCGAAGCGATCAATCTCGATGTCGGTTTCTACAACCCTGCACTCGTCGTCCAAGCGGCGTGATCGGAGCGACTAAGCCATGGCCGACGAGCTACGGATCAACAATAACCAGCACAGCTGGGGATCGATTATTTTGAAATGCGATTCCGAGCGGTACACCGGCTTCACCGGGATCAGCTTTGCGGACAAGCGCGAACGCGTAAAGGCGTATGGGATGACGCGCCATCACGCGCCGCGCGGACGCAGCCGCGGCAAATACACGATCGATCCCGTCAAACTAACGGGCTGGAAGTCGTCGATCGCGAAGCTGCGCGAAGCGCTCGCGGCGCGCGCGGCGGATCAAAAAAGTTACGGTGACGTAGAGTTTCAGATCGTCGTTCAATACGTCGAGTACGGCGAGGTTCCGCTCACTGTCGAGATCGATCGCTGTGTGATCGTCGGGAACTCATCGAGCGACGACGAGTCACCCGATCCGCTGAAAGAAGAGATCGAGATCGACGCGATGCTGATCCGCCGCAACGGATTCGTGCTGTTCGACGCGAGCGAAGGCGAGCCGTAGAAACCGCGCGCCGTGCGCGCATGAGGGACCATGAAACTTGCACCTGCCGAGCATGAAACGCCGAACCCGAACGCCGAAGTCGAACAGCGGATCCGCGACGCGCGCGCGCGCCGCGAGACATTGGAAAAAGCGCGAAGCGATCGCGAGGAAGCCGAAGCGCTACAGCGAAGACTTGCGGACGAAGAAAGAGCGTTGAAAGACGCCGAAGCGCTCGAAGCCGCCGAAGCGAAGTTTGACAAGCGCAAGCTCGCGACCGTGGAAACTGAGATGGGCGTGATTATCGTGAAGCGTCCGCACGCGGCGATCTTCAAGCGCTTTCAGGATCAAGGCTCGACGAACACGAAGCAGCTCGAAGAACTCGTTAGGCCGTCGATCGTCCATCCGACGATCAGCGAGTTCGAAGCGATCGTCGAAGAACTTCCGGCGACGCTGCTTCGTGTCGCGAACGCTGTGTCGCGGCTCGCCGGTATCCGCGCGGAGGAAGTCGCGGGAAAAGTCTAGAGCTGCAGCGCCGCATACGCGCGGGCGACGCGGGCGCGGCTGCAGCATGTTTACTCGCGGCACTAGGTCACAGCGAGCCGCCCGAGTCGGAGGAAACGGAAGCGCGTCAGCTCGCGGGCGCGCTGATCTTCGTCGACATACTTGTCGAGCTGCGCACGATCCGCAAAGCACTCACGACGCCGCCGAAGGGTTGATCTCACGTGGTAGATCAAAAAGCAGAGTATCAGATCGATCTCGGGATCGAAGGCGCGGGCGAAGCGGAGTCCGCGGCTAAGGCGCTCGAACATCTCGAAGCGGCGATCAAGGGCGACACGCGCGAACTCGGCGCGATGCAGCGCGCACTGAAAAACTTGTCGGCGGCGACGGCGCCGAACACCGATCAGATCAACAAACTCAAGTCGTCGATCGTACAGAAAAAGGAAGCCGTCGCCGCCGCCCAGTCTCAGTTCATCGCGTTGGGCGGCGAGTTCAAGAAAGCGGCGAAGTCGGGCGGCGGCTTCGAAGCGAAGATCGCGAGCGTCGTACAAAAGATGCAAGGCGCGCCCGCGGAAGCGAAGAAAGCAGCCGAAGGCGCGCGCACTTTCGGCGCGCGGCTCGAAGCACTGACGAAGAACGCGGGCGCGCTTCCGGGCCCGCTCGGGAAGTTTGTTAGTCAGCTCGGGAACGTTCGCGGTCTACTGCGCGGCGGACTGATCGCCGCGGGCGTCGCCGCCATCGCCGCCGCGCTAGCCGCGCTCGTCGTCGCAACGATCGCCGCGACGCGTCAGCTCTACAAGTATGGCGTCGCGCAAGCGGACGCGCGCCGATCGGAACTGTTGCGGCTCGAAGGCCTGACGAAGTTGCGGTTTCTGTATCAGCGCATTCCCGGCAACGCGCAACAAATGCAAGGCGCGCTGGATCGCGTCGCGGCGAAAGTTCCGGCCGGGCGCGAAGCGCTCGCAAAGTACAACGATCAACTCTACAAGATGGGGATGCGCGGGCCCGCGCTCGAAAAAGCGCTTGAAGGCGTCGGCCTGAAACTGAGTGTCCAGGGCGAGGAAGCGGCGAGTGCGTTCGCCGGTTGGGCGGCGGGCGTGAACATGACGGGCGGTAGTATCGACAAGCTCGTCGACAAGGTGCGATCGCGACTCGGCGGCATTGCGGCGAAGCAGATGACTTCGCTCACAGTGCAAGCGGAGAAACAAAAAGAGGCGTTCGACGCGCTGTTCACGGGACTCGACATGGATCAGTACCTCGCCGGGTGGGCGAGCGTGAATGGTCTACTAACGCAAGCGACGGCGAGCGGGCGCGCACTGAAAGCGATGGTTACCGCGATCCTGCAACCGTTGATCGACGGCAGCACGAAAGCAACGCCGATCATCAAGCGGTTTTTCCAAGGGATGATCATCGCGGCTTTGCAGTTCGGGATCGTCGTGTTGACGATCCGAAACTTGTTCAAGAAAACGTTCGGCGACTCGACGCTGTTCGAAGGACTCGACGTTGGGCGCGTCGCCGTGCTCGCCGGCAAAGCGGCGTTGTACGGACTCGCGTTCGCGCTGGGCGTTTCGGGCCTTGCGGCTACGGCTCTTAGTTTCAAGCTCGGAAAGCTGTTGATCCCGCTACTTTGGAAAGGCGCCGTTGCGACGTTCGCCGCACTCGGGCCGTTCCTCGCGATCGCGCTCGCGATCGGTGCTGTTGGCTACCTCGTCTACACGCTGATCAAATATTGGGACGATCTCGTGATCGCGTTTCAACAACTCGACTGGTTGGAGGCTGGGTTAGATATCATCGAAGGGATCGTTCGCGGCATGATCGGCGCGCCCATATACGACAAAATGAAGGAACTCGCGTTGGGCGCGCTCGACACATTCAAGGAAGCGCTAGGGATCACGTCGCCGTCGAAAGCGTTCGCAAAGCTCGGGCTAGAGATCCCGGCTGGCGTTGCGAAGGGCGTCGAGTCGAACTCTCAAACAGCGGAAGCAGCAAGCGCCGGCATGCTCTCTGCGTCGACGCCGCAGCTCGGGCAGATCGCGCCGCCATCCGGCGAGCGCTCGAAAGACGGCGGCGGCGGCGCTGCAGCTCGCGGCGGCAACACGATCACGATCCAATCGATCAGCGTGCACGCGGCGAGCGACAAGCCCGAACAGCTCGCGCGCGACTTCCGGCGCGAACTCGAACGAGAGCTCGAAGGCCTGCTACTCGAAACGGGCGGGACGGTTCCGGCATGACTTTTTATCCGCTCCTAGATTCCGCTGACAAGATCTGGCTTGCACAACGTTGGAGTCCCGGACTGTGCGATATCGAAGGCGCGAACTCGCCGCGCAACTGGGAAGAGTTTCCCGGCTACGGTTGGAGCGGCGCGCTTGTCCGATTCCGCGGGATCGGGCTCGCGCATTTTTCGGTCAAGCTTCGGCTGTACACCGATCAAGATTGGATCGACTGGGCGCAGTTCAAGCCGCTTGTCGACAAGCCGCCGATCGGCAAGCGTCCGCGCGGGAAAGACATCTGGCATCCGATCCTCGTCGATCAGGGGATCTATTCGATGGTAGTCGAAGATCTCGGACAGCCCGTGCAAACCGATCACGGCGAGTGGACGATCGAGATCAAGTGCATTGAGTACCGGATGCCAAAATATTCGCTATCGACTCCGGACGGTACGGAAGCGACGCCGGTCGATCCGTATGAACAGATGATCGAAAAACTCACAGGGAAGTTTTTGGACAAGTTGGCGGAATGACCTTCGCGGCGATCAACGGCGAGCGGCTAACGCGTTGCACCCTGCATGTACCGCCGCGCGGCGCATGGCACGCGCTGTGCGACTTCGAAGCGGCGCCGCAGCTGGGCGCGCGCGTGTCGCTGCAGCTGGGCGGGCTGACGCTCGCGGGCGCGCCGGTCGCGGCATACGGCGGCGTGCATGCCGAACAGCGACTCGCGATCGTCGTCGGCGGCGCGGGCGCGTGGGGCGCTGAAGTCCGGGCGCGCGCGTACCACAATGATGCGTCCGTGAAAGCGCTACTCGTCGCGGAAGACGTGGCGCGCGAGATCGGCGAGTCGATCGGGACGTTCGCGCCCGCGAGCGAGCGGATCGGGATCGACTACGTCCGTGACGCTGGGCGCGCGGCGTCGCGCGTGCTCGAAGACGTGATCGGTGATGTGGGCTGGTTCGTCGACTTCGCGGGCGTGACGCACGTTGGCCAGCGCCCCACGGCGCCCGCTCTACTCGAACGCGATTACAAGATCCTTGACTTCGACGCGCGCGAGCGCGTCGCGACGTTGCAGCTGTCCGATCCGTCGAAGCTCGCGATCGGAACCGTGCTCGCGTCGCCCGCGATCCCCGAAGCGGTTCGGGTTCACGAATACATGATACAGGCCGATTCGGACGGGATCCGGATCCTTGCTTGGACCGGGGGAAGCGATCGGACGGCAGGCCGACTCGCTGAACTCTGGCGCCGCTTGTCGCGTAGGCATACGGACGACTCACTTTTCGGCCTGTATCGTTATCGTGTTGTGAGCGCGGCAGTCGACGGACGCGTGTCGCTGCAGTCCGTGCGGCGCGGCGCGGGCCTTCCCGATATCGAACCGATCTCACAGTGGCCAGGCATTCCGGGCGCACATGCCGAGCTAGCGCCCGGCGCGGAGGTACTAGTCAGCTTCGTTGAAGGAAGCCGCAACGCGCCGATCATCACGCACTATGCCGGCAAGGGGGGATCCGGCTTCGTTCCTATCTCGCTTGTCTTGGGCGGCGACACGGGCGCGCCCGCGGCGCGGCAAGGGGATACGGTCGAAGTGCTGTTACCGCCCGCCGTGTTCACAGGAACGATTGGCGGCGCGCCTGCGTCGGGCGTGCTCGCGTTCCCGTTGAACGCGACGCTAGGCTCGATCCAAACCGGATCGTCGAAAGTGAAGATCGCGCCGTGACGATCACATACATAGGATCGCTGTCAGTCGGCGGCGTGGTTCCGGGCGCGAGCGCGGCGATCAATGCTGGCATGACTGGGATCAACTCCGCGCTCGCGAACCTGCTCGCGCAGCTCGCCGCCCTGCAAGCTTTCGCGCCGTCGCCGATCAGCTTCGCCGCGCAGCTCTCGCTAGCGGAGTCAATGGTAAGCAGCTTGAATCTCGCGATCGGGCTTGGCATGACACCGCCCGACATACTCGCCCAGATCACGGCGATCCTTGCGCTCGTCGCGGCGCTCACAGCGCAGATCGGCGCGATCGAAGCGAACCTCGACGTGATGCTAGACCTGCAGCTTCCGCTCGCCGCCGCGGGCGTGCATGCGTACGCCTACGACGGCACTGCAGGCGCGCTGGGCGGCGAGCTGGGCGGCGCCCTAGGTGGGGGCGTTCCGGGCGGCTCGGGTGGCGGACAGCACGCCAACGCGCTCGCGCTCGTCGCGACGAGCCCGGCAACGTGGGCGGCTCTTTCGCTCGTGTTCAAGGTGGCGCCATGAACGCCACGTTTGCGGCGGCGCTCGCGCGCGAGCTTGCCACGCTGACGCGGATCGTCGGCGTCCCGATCGAAACGCTCGGGTACGGGCGCGATCTCGCCTGCGTCGCGGACGTGGATCCGAACCTTGCCGAAGTCGATCCCGCGAGTCCCACCGCGATCGTGCAAGCGACGATCCGCCGTTTCACGACGCCGCGCGGCGCGCTCGTCGATGATGCTGATTACGGTTTGGACATTCGAAGCATCACAAACCGCGGCGCGACGCGGCGCGACATACTCGCACTGTCGGGCATGCTGCGCGGCGAAGCGACGAAAGACGATCGGATCGAAAGCTGCGGCGTGTCGCTGACAGCGACGCTGACGCCGCTGGGCGCGCGGCTCGACGTAGGAGTGAGCATCACGCCCGCCGATCCGGATTTGCGCGAGTTCGCTTTCACGTTCGCAGTGACGGACGCGGACGTGCTGACAGGAACTATCAACAATGGCTGACAGCTTCCACCTTGATGATCTCGTGACGCCCGTCACCCGACAGGAAGCGCAAGCGTCGATCTATTCCGTGCTCGCGACGCTGGGCGTCAGCACGACGAGCTGGAAACCGGGCGCTGTCGTGCGCACGATGATCGCGGCGACGAGCGTCGTTTTCGCGTCGCTGTCGGAGCTGCAAGCGCGGATCGCGCGGATGGGTTTTTTGGAGCTGTCGGAGGGTGCATGGCTGCGGCTCGTCGCGCGCTACGTCTACGGCGTCGAAGCCTTCGACGCGACGTTCGCTTCGGGATCGATCACGCTGACGAACGGCGGCGGCGGCGTGTACAGCTTCGACGCCGACGATCTGATCTTCGCGAACACGATCACGGGGAAAACGTACCGCAACACGACGGCGGTTTCCCTTCCGGCAATGTCGGAAGCAACCGTCGCAATCGCGGCGACGGAAGCCGGAACGGATAGCACTAGCGGCGCGGGTGAGATCGACTCAATGGTTACGGTCGTGCTGGGCGTGACGTGCTCGAACGCGCTCCCGCTGACAGGGACAGACGAAGAAACGGATCAGGAACTCCGCACGCGCTGTCTAGAGAAGCTGGGCGCACTGTCGCCGTTCGGGCCGTGGGATGCGTACGCGTACGCGGCTCGAAGCGCCGTGCGCGCGGATGGATCGTCGATCGGGATCAATCGGCTTCGGATCGTGAAAGACGGATATGGAACGGTTACGACGTACCTTGCGGGCCCGAGCGGCGCGATCACGGGCGACGCCAACGATCCCGCCTCAGATCTCGGGATCGCCAACGTTGCGATCCAGACGAAAGCGGCGCCGCTCGCTGTCAATGCTGTTGTGCTGTCAGCCGCGAACAACGTGATCGCGACGACGTGTGAAGTATGGATGTACAACACGTCCGCGCTTTCCGATGATCAGATCGAAGACGCGATCAATCTCGCTGTGCGCAACTTCGCGGCGGCGCAACCGATCGGCGGCAACGTGATCGGAAGCGATCCGGGAAAGATCTTCGTGTCGGCGCTGACGGCTGCGATCTTCGACGCGCTTCCGCAAATCTTCCGCGTGATCGTCACGGCGCCCGGAAGCGACGTGACGTTCGACCCGAACGAAGTCGCCGTCGCCGCAGCCGTGACGCTGACGGCTGTTCATCAAGAGCCGCCGCCCGAAGGCTTCGGGGGATCGCTGTGACGGAACAGGCGACGACACAGCTACTGACGTTCCGTGATCGGCTGCGTCAGCTGTCGCCGCCGTGGTTACAGCGCGGCGTCGCAGAGAAGATCCTGTACGCGATCGGCGTGCACGTCGACGGGTTGGCCGACGCGCTCGTCGCGGGCGTCAAGCTGCGCTTTCCGGGCGTGTATTCGAACGAGTCCTTGCCGATGCTCGGGCGCGAGCGTCGGATCACACGCGGACGCAACGAACTCGATTCGTCGTACGCCGAACGACTCGCGCGCTTCCTGTCGGATCATCAGATCCGCGGCGGGCCGTACGCGCTGCTTTCGCAGCTTCACACGTATTTCAAGCCGGACAACTTCGAGATCGATCTCGTGTACGTTGCCGGGCCCGTCCGCTTTCACATGGACGTTGACGGAACAGTCACACGCGAGATCGTCGGCTGGACTCCCGACGCCGACACGGCGCGATGGGCGCGGTGGTGGCTGTTCTATTACACCGATCAGTGGGCCGTCACGCCGCCGACGCCCGTCGAGCTGCAAGATCTGAAACTGATCCCGCGTCAATGGAACGCGGCGCATCCGCTCGGATACATCGTGCTGTTTCCGAGCGACGCGGAGTTCTGGAACTTCCCGATCGGGCGAACCTGGAACGAGTCCGGCGTATGGAACACGAGCGGTAGCGCCAACACGATCGAGATCGACACATGAAAAACCTCACCGAAGCGGACACGTACAGTACGCCGATCGAAGTCCCGGAAGGGACTGACAGCCGCAACAATGCCGCGGGACACGTCGAGTCCATCGCGCAACGGCTTGCCAACCGAACGCACCACTTGAACGCGCACGCGGCGAAGAAGAACGTCGCGAACGTGTTTACGGAAGCGCAAGCGATCGACGTGTTGAGCTGCGCGGCTTCGGCGCTTCGAACGGACGTGAGCGCGAACGATCATCCGGGAAGCGCTAGCAATATTTGGAAGCCGCTTTGGGAAGGCGTCGCGAACGACGGCCGGCGCGTGCGTTTCTACACGGGCGACGGCGGCAACGGCGACAGCTACATGGTTACGTGGAACGCGCTTTGGGCGCCCGCGAGCGGCGCGCAAACGTGGTCGCAGGACAACGGGACGAGCGCGAGTTCGGCGCTTTGGGTTCGCACGGAGGACCTGCGATGGTACGGCAAGGCTGTTGGATCCAGTCCGTGGGCCACGGGCGCGTGGGACGCGGCGCGCGGTAGCGTCACGATCGGCGCGAACCTGACAGTCAACGGAAACGCGCAGCTTCCGAACCTGACAGGTAACCCACATTCGACGGGAAACCTTAGCGCGTCCGACGATTTGATCGCGGGCCGCGACGTGAAAGCGGGCGACGACGTTGTCGCCGTCAGCGAGTTTCAATACGAGAACGCGCACACGCGCAACACGTTCGTGAATATGTTTCACGGGTGGGGCGAAGGCGAGTTTCGCGACGACGGCGGCGCCGCATACGTCTACCTTCAAGGACCGGGCGACAAACACTGTTGGCCGATCGATCTTCCGCAGGGCGCCGTGTTGCAGGATGTAGAGTTGATTTGCGCGAAGCCGGGCGTAGGTTATTCGATTCTGCGGATTCGGCGGAAGCACGCGTTCGATTGGAATGCGGTTCCCGCGGGCCCGCCCACGGAAGTCACGATCGGAAGTGCGGCGTCTTCGAACACCGAAGGACTGCACACGCTGAAAGTTTCCGGCCTGAACTTCTCGATCGACAATAACGGATCGATGCTGTTCGCGGAGTTCGAAGCCGGCGACGCTAACGACAACGTGTTCGCGATGCGTCTGACGTGGACTGATCCGGGCCCGCGCAATCACTGACAGGTGACACATGAGTTTTTTAGACGGACTTTTCACACGCAGCGCCGACATAGAGCTTTCGATCGCCGCCGATCCGATCACGGCGGACGCCTACTTGACGCCCGGTGTGCTGTACCTGATCGAAGGATCGGACGATCCGATCACTCTGACGATCAACGGCACGGCCCTAGGCGCCGCGGGGAAGCGACTCGGGATCAAGGTAGCCGCAGCCGCGCCTACGCCACCGGGCGGCGTGCTCGAAGTCGTCGCGCCGGGCGGCATGCTGATCGAAGCCGATGACGGCTCGCGCGCGTCGACTGTCGCGCTGACGCAATCGATCGGGAACTATCGAGAGTGGCTTTGCGACGCTGACGGCGTTTGGATCCTCGTCGCGGGCGCGCCCAGCGCAAGCGACGGCGGGGGCGGCGTCCCGCCCGCGTCGACGTACGAAAGCGGCGGCGCGGAAGAGATCGACGTAACGGAGCTTCTAGGCGTGCTCGCGAACGCGCAGCGCTTCGAGCTGGCGAAGGCTGCGGTGCTGGTCGGTTCGCGCAAGCGGATCAACCTGATCGAAGGCGGCGGCGTCACGATCACGGCTGCAGACGATCCCGGCAACGATCGGTTCAATGTGACACTCACGGCAGTAGCTACGGCCGACGCCGCCGCGCTGTTTGCGTGGGCGTCGAACGCGGCGTCGATCAACGTCAGCTCGGGACACAACCACGCCGCGTCGAACACGCTAACAGGCAACTCGACGTTGACGCTGACGAACGGCGTCGACGGCAGTCACGGGCTGATCTTCGTGAAGCAAGATGCGACGGGCGCGCGTACGCTCGCGTTTACGATCGCCGGTCGAACCGTCCTAAAAGATCTCAACGTCCCGGACACGAATCCGCTTGCGACGGCGAGCGCGATCACGGTCTACCAGTATTACTACGTCACGATCGCGAGCGTGGCCTATGTCGTGCTGAACAAAGTGTATCTGCAATGATGATGACACTCTATCCGGTTCCGCCCTTGATGCAGTCACTGGCGACGCCGCCGACTGCGCTGTTCGGCATTGAGCGGCTAAACCGCGGATACACAGGGCCAATGATGCGCGTGCGTCGCGCGAGCGACAGCGCGTCGCTAGACTGCTATTCACAGGCCGACATTGTCACGCACTGCGTAGGCTCCAACGGCTTCGTGTCGTACGCCTACGATCAAAGCGGCAACGGCCGATATTTAAGTCAGGCGACGCTGTCGCTGCAGCCTAAGATCTATGACAGCGCGACCGGACTTATCAAGGTCGGCCGTACGGCGATGCTACTGTTTTCGAAGACCACACAGACGAGGCTAAGCTTTCCGAGTCTGTTGGGCATCCCTCCGGGAAGTCCCGCCATCACGACGGCTGTTGTCGCGGGCGACTGGGCGGATACTTCGCCGCCCGCGGCCTATCAGTTCGGGATCGGCGTGAACAGCTCCGGCGATACAGTCGGCGAAAACTGGGCGTTCGGCATTTCGACCGGCCTTCTGTTTCTTACGTCCCGTATCGGAACCCGAAGATTCACACCAGCGCCCAGTCCTGCTACTGGGCGTAACTCATTCGTCGCATACAAAGCGTTGAATGCTGACGCGTCGGCGTGGTTCTTACGTCAGAACCGCGCACTACTTGTCCAAGCGAGTCTCGTCGCCGGAACGATGACGCTTCCGACTCCGCAACGTGGCGGCGAGGGCGCCGCGTGGGGCTCATACGCATGGACAAACCAGTATACGGACGCTAAAAGCGGGCTTCTCGGATATTGGAATGCTGTGTTAGTCGGCGCCGAACTCGACGCGCTCGAACAGTTTCTCGAACGCCTTCGCGTTCAATGAGAGGGGATCGAAGATCATGGCACGCCCGTTTATCGTGGTACCGATAGCCGACGCCGATATCGCGCGCAGCGCGATCGGCATGCTGTACGCTGCACACAAAAACCTGTCGTATCCCATGCCCGACAATGCGTTGTATGTTTGGGATCCGCGCCCGAACGTCGCGCAAACCGAATGCGCGTTCGGACCGATCGACGAACTCGACGGCAACCCGGATGATGCAGGATGGGCCCTAGGACAGTCTGTTCAGACGAGCCTCGGGTCGCTGACGTTGCCGGGTGAAGCGCGCTTCCTAGATCTCGACACGTGGTTTTGGTATCCGCCCGAGTGAATCGATCAGCGCGCGCGCTTGCGGAAATAGTAGTAACCGCAGCACGACACGATCCCGGCGAACACGTCGACGATCAGCGTATCCCAAACCGGGCGCCCGTCCTTCGGGCGCCAGTCCGCGAACAGGATCGCGCTCGTCGTGATCGCCACCTTGATCGCGAACCAAAGACACAGCCCGAGCCATAGTGTCGCGAAGGCGTCAGCGAAGCGCTTCACGGCGCGTCAACGCTTGCTTACGGAAAGCGTTCCGCCGACCGCGATACCGGCCGCGAGAAGGCGCGCGCGACAACCCTCGCACAGTGGCACGTCGGTTGCGCCGCCGTCGCGATCCGTGAGGAGAAGCCGGAGCACGCGCGTCGCGGGCTTGTCGCATCGAGCGCAGCGATCGGGGTATTCGCGCGCTGCGCGGAGGAAGTCTGCGGCGTTGCGTTTTATTACCATCGGATCGATTCCTTGCTCGGGTCGCCGTTTTCGCGTCGGCGCCCGGTTGCAATGTGGCGATGCCAACCGTCAGGCGGATCACCTTCGCCGCTCCAAACCTTCGCCGCTTCGATCGCTTGCCGGCGCGACGGGTAACAATAGCCGTCTTCATAGGTTCCCGTGTCTCGGAAGCCAATCGTGAGTCGACCCTTGCCGCCTAGCATTGGCCATACGCAGATCTCGAAGTCGTCGTCGAGCGCTCGCCAGTAAAGCGGCGCGTCGGGATCGTTCGGGTCAACTCTTTCTGTATTCATTCTCGAACCATTCCCTAAACGTCGGGTAACAGTCATCGCAGACGACGCTAAGGTCGTCGAGCGGTTCGCGCCCAGTGATCACGCCTTCCTCGATCGACGCGGCGAGCGCTTCGGCGTCCGACACTTCCTTGTCGAACTCGCGTTCGCATACGGCGCAAACGTACGTATCCGAATCGAGATCGACGCGACCCGTCATGTCACGATCACCCGCTCGGGCTCGAACCCGAGCAACCGGACGAACGGTTCCCATTCGTCTAGACGGAAGGTCAGCTCGCCCGCGTAGGCGCCGTGGACCCAGACGCGGATCATCATGTGTCCGCCGTACTGTTTGCGCCGTAGCGACGACACGAGCGCGGGCGCGTGGGGCGCTTCGACGACGCGATCGCACCGCGTCGAACCCAGTACGGATCGGGCCCGTTCGAGCTGCGCTTCGGGCGGCAAGTTGTTGTGCATGAGGCAACAGCGAAGCTCCGCGAGCTGACGCTCGGAGTCGATCAGCTTGATTACCTGCGTCGTCGTGATCGTGTGAAGCATCTTGACTACGTCCGAGATCAAGCCGTGCGCGCTGTCTATGGCGCTTAGTGCGCGACTCGGGCTAATCGGGTCGTCGTCGCTGTCGTCGTCGGCCATTTTTAGTTCATCTCGGTTCGAGCTTCGGCGGCTTGCGCGCGTCGGCGCTGGATGCAGACGCGCGCGATCTCTGTCCACTGTCCGGCGAACGTAGCGACGTTATCCGATCCGATCAGCATCCGGATCGCGAGTCGCTTTAGGATCAGCGCGCCCAATAACCCGAGCACGGCGGCGTTGACGTTGCCGGCTTCGTCCGTTGCCGCGTTCCACGCTGCGTCAGCCATGTCACGCGCGGCTTCGAAGTCGTCCGAATGAATCTCAACGCATTGACCGCCGCCGCAACATGGACACGTCATTGTCGCCGAAGCTCGAAGCTACGAACATCGTCGAGGATCGCTTCCGCGGCGTCGAGCCCGACTTCGATAAGCAGCTGTCGAAGTTGCGCGGCCTTCGCGCTGGGCGCGGACGCGCGCGCGGCGCCGTTCGGTTGCTTCGCTTTGCGAAGGCTGTGTCGAACCGAGTAGACGTGTCCGGCGCTCAGTTTGATCCCGCGCTTCGCGGCGAGCGCGATCAGTTCGCCGGTCGACAGGTTCGGGTGACTCGCGATGAACTGCGATTTAAGCGGCGCTTTTTCGCTTTGCGTCGATTCCGTTGCGCTTGCTTGCATGTATCCCCCTGCGGTATGAACGTCGAGTCGCGGATAAAACGACAGCTGTAATCGGTTTGCAAGTTTTGAATATGACTCAGTCAAAAAAACAGGGAAGCGGCGGCGCACGGCGACGCGCGGGACGCAAACCGCTTAGCGCCTACGGACTAGAACGCCGTGACGCGAAGGTATTGGCGAGCTTCACGGCGCAACAGTTCGAGGCACTCGAAGCGGACGCCGACGAGGAAGGTATGACTGTGTCGGAACTAGTCGCACAACGCGCGTTAGCTATCGCGCGCTGACGGCTCGCGCGCGCGGCAAGCGGATCGCCTATACTCCGCGCAGTGAGAGCCGCCGCGCCGCCGCTTCCGCGGATCGTAGCTGTCCCGGAACGCGATCTAGTTCTTCGAAGCGTCCGCGCGCACGCGGCGAACTATTCACGCGTGATCCGGAAGACGACGCAAGCGATCACGCTACACGCGACGGACGGACATGAGGGACCGTCGAAAGCCGAAGACGTGGCGGCGATGTTCGCGCGCGTGTTTTCGCCGCCGCAGAAAAAGCGTAGCTGTACATTCGTCGTCGACACGGATACGGCCGTGCTTTGTGTTCCGCCTCACGTAACGGCGTGGCACTGCGGCGAAACCGGGAACCGGCTGACGGAGGGCGTCGAGCTGTGCGGACGCGCAAACCAGACGCGCGAGCAGTGGTTCGACGCGCTGTCGCTTCCGATGTTATGTATCGCCGCGCGGCTCGTCGCGCAGCGTTGCACCGTAAACCAGATCGAACCCGTGTTCGTCGATCGCGCTGGACTGCGCGCCGGCCTTCGCGGGATCACGACGCACGCGGAGATCAGCGCGGCTTGGCACGAATCGAAGCACACCGATCCCGGACCCAACTTTCCGCTCCGCGAGTTCGTCGCCGCAGTGCGCGGCGCGATGGCGTCATGACGGGCGAACAACTGATCCCACAGCTGTTGCAACAGTACGGCTCGCTCGGGCTCGTGATGGGGATCGCCGCGTACGCGCTTCGCTATCTGCATAACCAGCTTGTCGAAGCGCAAGAAAAACGGATCGCGGACGCGCAACAGTCGACGACGCATCTACTGCGGCTTGTCGACGAACAGCACAAACAGATCACGATCCTCACTGCGGCAATGAATAGCTCGACGGAAGCAAACCACGAACTCCGGGTCGTGATCGAACAAGCGCTCGCCGATCGCTTGCCGCCGCCGCGCGCGGCTCGTCGTCCGGGAACCTGATCGATGTTCGGGCGCCGAAGCAAGCCGCCGACGCCGACGCCCGAAGCGATCGAGCGCAAAGCGGACAGCATGCGACCGGGCGCAACGCCCGAGCCCTTCGGCGTGGAAGAAGTCACGGGCGTAATCGATCTCGCGATCGCGCGGCTCGAAGCCGCGCAAGCCGCGACGACGAGCGCGATCGAGAAAGCGACGCGCGAGCTGCAAGCCGAGACAGCGGAAGCGATCGCGCTCGCCCGTCGCATGAGCCATCCGCCGCGCGACTGATCCCGGAAACGGAAAAGCCTGTGAACTACGGTTCCGGTAATCAAGCGCCGTGCCGCATTTTATTTTTGATTTAGGGTTGCCGATAATCAAGGCTGCGCTAGTATATGTGTATGAGCACGCCACGCACGAAGCCGCAAAAGGACCAAGACGACAACAAAGACGGATCCGGACGGTTCCGGAAGGGCCCGGCTTGCGAGTTCTGTCGCAAGCCAGCCGGACACGATTACTGCAGCGACGCGGAGTCGCTCGAAGTCGACCACCTAGGCTTACTTCTATGCGCCCGCAAGCGCTGTCTCGCGAAGCGCGAAGCAATGTCGCTCGACGAACGTCGCGAAGTGTACGCCGCCAATCGCGCGCTCAACTACGGCGCGAAGTCCTGACGCCCACGCACACGCCCGCCACTAAATGGCGGGCGTTTTTGATTTTGGGTTGCCGATAATCAACTCCGCGCTAGTATAGAGTGATGACACCGAAACGAACCGAAACGCACGGCGGCGCACGCAAGGGCGCGGGCCGTAAGACGAACGCCGAACGCGGGCTCGAAGCGCGCGAACACGTCGTCGCGATCAAGCTGACGCCGTCCGAATACGCGGCGCTTGTCGCGGCGGCGGACGCCGACGAAACCGACCTTGCCGCCTACGTCCGCGACGCCGCGCTCGCGCGGCAGTGATTCCCAACAACCCCGAACCGAACCGAAAGAACCAATGACCCGAGTAGTAACCCTGTCCCTGATCTTGTTTGCCGCGTGTGCGGCGGACGAAGCGCCCCGCGCGCCCGAAGCCGTCGACGCGGGCGCGTACGATCCCGAGCCCGCCCGCGACGCCAGCACGTCACAGCCGGACGCGAGCGCGCCCAGCGAGCCCGACGCGAGCGACGAGCCGTCGCCCGAGCCCGAGCCGGAACCCGAAGCGGACGCCGCGCCCGTCGAGCCGTCGCCCGAGCCCGACGCCGCCGTCGAGCCCGACGCGAGCGAGCCCGAGCCGCAACCCGAGCCCGACGCGGGCGTCGAGCCGCAGCCGGAACCCGACGCGGGCGTCGAGCCCGAGCCCGAGCCCACGCCGCAGCCGGCGCGTTTCTGCAAGCTGTCGACTGGCCAGCGCTTCGCCGGTCACACGATCGGTTGCGACGACGAGTCGCGCCGCCTGTACACCTACTTTTCACTGAGCTGGCATGTGCCGTCGAGCGAAGCCGCGAGCGGTCACTCGACGGTCGGTTGCGCGATCGTCGAGTCGAACCCGTGCGCGACCGGGACGCGATGTTGGGTTGACGATACTCGGAAGACGATTCCGCGTCAGGAAGGGATTTGCCAATGACAGCGAAGCTGAAAGTGATCGTGTATGAACCGGGCGTCGCGCGCGGCGAGCTGCGCGAGATCGACGACACGCTCGAAGCGCTCCAAAGCGTTGTCGGCGGCTACATTGAACACGTCGGGATCCTTGGAGGGCTCGCCGTGGTCGTGAACGAGGAAGGTCGATTGATGGGACTGCCGCCGAACCGGCGCGGCTTCGTCGGGCCGTTCTTCGTCGCGCGCGTCGCGGGCGAGGAATACGTCTCGATCACGGACGCCGACGAGCGCGTCGCGCGTACGATATTCGACGCGTTCAAGGAAGGCGGCGCATCATGACCGCTCGAACGATCGCCGGTTGGGCGTGCCAGCGCGCGGCGCTGGGCGTGCTCGGCTGCGTCGTCGATGTGGCACGCAGCGTCGCTGTCGGTTGGGCATGGGCGCGAGTATATTCGAGCTAAGCGAACACAGTTGACGGGCGCGAGCGCGGGCGGTAGTGGGAAACCACTGTCGCCCGCGCTGCTTTTCCACATGGCCAAAACAGATCAGCCGTTCCGGGACTATCGGCTTGCGCCGGACGCTTGTCCGGACTGCGGCCACCTACTCGACGCGGCGAGCACGCGCGGCGACGGCGGCCCGCCCGAGCCCGGCAACCTAACCGTGTGCATTGCGTGCGCGAGCGTGCTCGCGTGGGGCACGAACATGCGCCTACGGCCCGCGACGTTCGCAGAAACGAACGACGCGCCCGACGAGCTACTTCGCTTCGTGCGCGTGATCAGCGCGTTTAGGGATCGGGTGCCGAAGTGACGGCGACGCAACGTCGAGCGCGTCGCGAGCGCATCCGGTTCAATGCGCGCAAGCGCCGCGCGCGTTGGGTGTGCCGTCAGCTGGACCGCGACGCGCGTGCGCGCGGCGTCACGAAGCTCGGGCTGTACTTCGGACGCGACGGGCGCCCGCTGACGCTCGGACAATGGTCGTATCGGATCGAGCTGGGAATCGACAAGCGCGTCGCGTGGACTTGGGTTGACGAACGTCGGCACGTGTCGACGGTATGGCTCGGGCTCGATCACGGCTTCGGCGGCGAGCGAGCGATCTTCGAGTCGATGTTGTTCGAGCGCGACAGCTATGCCGGCCTTGAACGCTGGCGATACGCGACGGAAGCCGAAGCGCTCGCGGGACACGAAGCGATGGTTCGCCGGGCGCGCGACGGCGAGTTCGCTGTCGCGTGCGACGCGGACGCGCTCGACGTGCTCGGGCCCGCGGGCGAGGGTTCGGGATGAACCTGCGTTGGGCCGTTGCGTTCTGTTGCGTCGCGAACGTCGCGTCGGCCGGACTGCAGCTCGCGATGGTATTCAAGGGACACGTCGGATCGCTCGGGACGATGATCCTAAATCTCGCTTCGGCGTGGCTCTCCTACGTCGTGCTGCGGCGCACGCGCCTGCGCAGCTGAGCGCGCGCCTACTCCTCCGGTTCCTCGGGCGGCGGTGGGAACCATGACGGCTCAAGCGACTCTGCTGCAGCAGGCAACGTCAGCGTGCCGAGCGAGGTATGAAGCTCACGCCCGAGGCACCACGCACCGAAGCCAGCATCGCTACCGCCGAGACTAGTGAGCGAACCGAATGCCACGTGCGTGTTGGCAACGTTCGGCAGCGGATCCCAGATGTAGTACGTGCCAAAAAACGGGTAGTCGTAGCCGTTCTTCTGGGCGTAGAGCATGCCGAGGCCGACCCTCACGAGCTGCGCCTCTGCGATGGGAACCACGATGTAATCGGCGGCCATGATTCGATCTCCGTTTTAGGGAAGCGCGAGCGTTGGGTACGTCGCTTTGAAATACGCCATCAGTGCAGCGTGCTCGTCCGAAGTCGGCGCGGGGTTCACGATCATGACTCGGTACACGTCGCCGCTCATCGGATACTGGGTGAGGTTCGCGCCCACCGAGAAGCTCGTTACCGCGGCTGCAAGGCCACCAGTGCCGGACGACGCCGTTGCGGCCAGCACACCGTTAATCCAGAGCTCCGGCCTGTTCGCCTCGTTGATCCGGCAGTGATACAGTTTTGGCCCCGTCGTGCGTTGCGCGGATGCGTCGACAGCTCCGCCGGTGAGGCTGTAGCTGGCTTTGACCAAGTTCGGTCCGACCGTTGTCCAGAGGCGGAAACGACCGGAGTTCGTAGAAAAGATCGTGTTGGCCTGGTCCAACACCGCGAAGTTCGCGACCGCGTAGGCGTAAGGCTTATCGCCGAGAGCGATGCCGACCATTGGGCCGGTCAGCCGTTGCACGCTTTCGGATACGTGCGTCACCGCGGCGTGGCCGTCGAGCGCGTTGGGCGTGAACATCGGTTGGTTCGCTAGCGTGCCCATGGACACAGCGTTGCCGCGCGGAGATTGATCAGGCCACGCCGAGATCCGCGGCGCGACGCCGAGTGTCACAATGTCTGCATCCAAATCGATGATGAGCTTACTGCCGAGCGTCGAAGGCAAGGACGGCGCCGGTGGCGCCGGTGGCGTCGGCGGCGTCGGCGGCGTCGGCGGCGTCGGCGGCGTCGGCGTGCGACGGCGCGACGATCTCGGTGCGCCAAAAAACAGCATCAGACGCCCGCGACGATCGCGGCGCCTAGGTTCGTCGTGCTGCCTACAACCCAGATCTTTGACAGGTCGTCGACGGGAACCGGAATCGAGTCGCCCGCGGCAAGCGGTACCCCGCCCGCAGCCGCGCCGCCTTCCGCGATCAGGTACACGATCCCGGTCCCGTTGCCGGGATCCGCGCGCAGCATGGGCGTGCTCGCAACCCGAGTCGCCGTCGCCGTGAAGCGCAGCGGCGTCGTCCCGATCGTCGCGAGACGTAGCGTCGCGTACCCAGACGACAAGCTTTCGTGGACGGACTGCGAATACGCGTTGTTGATCGGCATGGCTTCGGGAAAGGCTACCACGGCGCCCCACGCCCGGGACACGGGCGGGACTGCCGCGGGACGGCCCGTCGCCGCGCCTTCGGCTTGGACGGCCGGGCGCGGCGCGTGGGGCGCTGTAGGACGCTCGCTCAGATCACGCCGCGAGCGGCACTTGTAGCGGGCCTAGAGCGTTCCTGACTGTGTCAAATCCCGCTGGGGACGCAACACAGTCAGGAACGGACGTGTCGGGCCTTAGTAGGCTCGACACGTCGAGCATTCCGCGGACGGCGAAGCGACTGTCGACAGACTCGAAGCGAAGCCGCTCGCCGGCTAGCAGCGCCGCCAACACGCGGCGCCCGGCGCCAGCATCGGCCAGCGCTTCCCGCAGCTCGTGAAGGCGGCGGCGCGCTTCGAACTCTAGCTCGTCGAGCATCCGACTCGCCGGTTCGCCCACGGCCTTCACGCGGGCGAGATCGAGTTCGGCTTGACGCAGTCGACTGTCGCGATCGGCGACGGCTTGCAGTAGCGCGCCGGGCGGCGCGTCGGTTGACGCGATCGCCGCCGTGAGTCGATCGATCTCGCGGCGAAGCTTATCGACTTCCGCGCGCAAGCGATCCCCTTCGGCCGGCGCGGCGGCGCGCTGTTCAGCTAGGATCGATCGCACCTTGCGCACGGCGCTTGTGATGATATCGGGCGTTAGAAGCGCGCGCAGTGCGGCGGCGACGCGGGCGTCGACAAGATCGACGCGCTCGACGATTGCGTTCGAGCAAACCGACTTACCGCGATCCTTGCGCCACCCGCATACGTACACGTTCGTGTTCGTCTGGCCATACTTGCGACGAGCTACCGTGATCGGTCCGCCGCACTCGCCACATCGCGACATACCGGACAGCATGTAGCGCGGCTTTGCGCCCGACGCGCCCGGCAACGAGCCGAACGACTCGTTCGTTCGGAAGCGCGTCGACACCCGCTGGAACGTTTCACGATCGACGATCGCTGGACACGCGTAGGTTAGGTGCTCGCCGGCCGCGCGCTTCTCGCGAATCTTCGTTCCGCCGCGATAGAGTTTGCGCGTTTGGTTGTATCGCGCCTCGCCGATATAACGAGGGTTCATCAGGATCGCTCGAACAGCGCTCGACGCCCAAGATCCGGTACCGCGTCGACCGGCGCGCGGCGACGGGATTCGCTCGTCGTTCAACTCGCGCGCGATCGTGCGTTGTCCCGCGCCGGCCGCGTACGCCGCGAAGATGCGACGCACGATCGCGGCTTCGGGTTCTTTCACGACGTACGACTTGTTTACGATCGCGTAGCCGTAACTGATCCCGCCGGCCGGGCGCCCGGCCTTCGCTTTGTTCAGTAGGTTCTCATACGTCCGCGAGCTGATCTTTTCTCGTTCAAGCTCGCTTGCGAAGTTGCGGGCGGCGATCAGAAACTTGTCGACGGCGCCGTCGAGCGACACGAGTTCGTCGGTGTAGTAGTAGACGATACCGACGCCCGCGTCGTCGAGATCTTGCATCACGATTCCCGTGCGCGTCATGTCGCCGCCGAGCCGCGACTCGTCGCGCAACACAACAAGCGCGAACTCGCGGGCCTTCGCGTGATTCAGTAGGCGGATCAGGCCGGGGCGTTTTTTGAACTCCGCGCGCGACTTCGCGTCGTCGACGAACTCGTCGACAACGATCCAGCTTCGCGCCGCGCAGTATGCGAGTCCGTTCGTCCGTTGCGTTTCTAAGCTCTCCTCTTGATGCGCGTCCGTTGATCGACGCAGATACAACACGACGCGCGTTCCCGCGGGAAAAGTGCTACTTGGCTTCGTCATTACTTGCTCGCCGCAGCATACTTTCGGCGACGATTTCCGCTAGCACTTGCGCGACGCGTTCGCGCGTATTTGCGCTTAGCTGGATTGTTTCGGCGCTCGTGTCGTTCGCGGGACGCTCGAAGACTAGATCGCGCTTGCGATTTTTAGCCGGCTTTTCCATTGTTTGGGCGCTCGCTCGACTGCGCGGTAGAAAGAACGGGCCCGCGACGCGGGCCCGACCGGACTCCAAACGGCGCACGACTCAGAACGGAATGTCGTCGTCCTTCGACGCGCTCGCGGGCGCCGTTGCCGGGCGAGGCTGCGGCGTCGCGGCGTTGCCGCCGCCCTGCTTGAGTGCCATGACGCGGCCTTTCATTCGCTGGGCGAAGCTGCGCGCGGCGTCGGCGTCGAAGCGGTTTGCCATCGCGACGCCGCCGATCGCGTTGACCCATCGCACACGCGCGCGAATGACGCCGTCCTGATCGGGCTCGTGTTCGATCACGAGCATCACGTCGTTCGTGTCGATCCCTTGCAGGTTGTCGAGATCGTCGCCGATCCATCCGCACAGCCGAAGCGACTCGACGGTCCTGTCGAAAGTCGCGTCAGTGAAGTAGCCGTACCACGTGATATGACGGCCCGCGTCGGGTCCCTCTAACAGCTCGAAGTCCACGCCCACCTGAGGGTTTCCTTTGCTCGTGTTGCCGAGCGCGTAGCCGCGCGCGTGCGAACGCCATACGCCCTGTTGGATCAAGTTCAGAGTCGGATCATCGGTTGCCATTGGTTGCGCCTTCCTGTTTGTTGTTGTCGTCGCTGTTGCCGTCGTCGACGCTGACTTGTGCTGCTAGTTTGTTTTCGATCCGCGCCAGTAGCTGGGCGTTGTCGCACGCGGCTTCGACGGCCCGGCGCACGCGTTCCGACAGCGCCTCGTCCTTCGCGGCTTGCAGTAGCTCAGTGATGCGAGCGCGTAGCGCTTCGGGATCGGCCGGCTGTCGGTTCGCGACGGCTTCCGCGAACGAACTCCAATCGAGCGGCAAGATCTCGGGAAGGCTGTAGCGGTTCTTCGCATCCGCCGCAGCCGTGCGCCGCGTCTGCAAGATGCGCGCGCCCGTGCTGATCCCCTTGTGTCGCTGGCCTTTCTTGCCGTGCGTTAGGGTTTCGAAGTTCGCGAACAGCACGGCGTCTGCCCACTCGCGAAGCAAGCCCGCCGCCTTTTGATGTAACTTGACCTCAAACCGATCGAAGTCTTCGCCTTCGGGGTTCGCAAACTTTTTGATCCATGCGTGCGCGAGCAACACGACGCCCATTCCGCGCCGCGCGCGCACGCGATCGAGCCGCGCGCATAGCTCGCGCCATTCGTCGAGCGCGGCAGTGTAGCCGCGCCCGTAGTCGAGATCGTCGATCGACTCGATGGCCTTACCGTCTTTCGTGCGACGGCCTTTCATGATGTGCGCCCAACACATCGGTTCAAGCCAATCGAGCGTATCGATCACGACTGTTTTGTATTCGTGTTCGGCTGTTTCGAGTTCGTGCAACGCGTCGAAGGCGTCGCGCCAACTGTGCGGCTCGGGAAAGCGCGCGACGTTGATTTGTGATGTGCCGTCTTCGGCGCCGATAAAGATCGGCGACGGCGCGCCGGCCGCGAACGTCGTCTTTCCAACGCCGTCGACGCCGTACACAAGACAGCGGATCGGCTTGTCGAGAACGCCGCCGATCACGCCCGCGAGTTTCATCCGCGCGGGCGTGTTCATAGCCTCACCTCTATCGTCTGTTGGACTGTTAGTGTTAGTTCGTCTTCGTCGTCGCCCGCATAGGCGCTGATCTTGAAACACCCGATGTGTCCCGAGCGTCCGGCTTCGAACGCGGCGATTGACTCGGTCGCACAACGGTGCAACCAGCGATCGACTGCATCGCGTAGGGCGAGGCGCTGTTCCTCGCTGACTTTGTTGTCGGCGCTCATTCCGCCGCCTCGCTGTAGCGCTGCGTTTTCCAATGTGTCACGACGAAGCGCCCGAAGGGCCCTTTACAGTCCGGCCGGAAGTCGCCCAATCCGATCCGCTTGCCGGCCGCGTCGACGACTTCGCGCAGTAGCGCGACCGTCATAACGTCCGTGTCTAACAACATCTCGACTGTGAGCGCCCAATCGTCGAACATCGGGCGGTAACACAGCACGCGCCCACCCGTCGAAGGGATGCGAACCGGACGCGAGTCGACGCGCCACGGCTGCTTGTGTTCGAGCGCAATGTCGACGCCTTCGATCGACAGACACGCGGGGATGAGGCTCGACTTTTGTGTTGTGACCTTTGACTTTCCGGCCTTGAAAAACTTCCCGGCTGCGGTGATGCACGACAGCAGATTCGGTTGCGGGATCACGAGCGTCTTCCCGTCGATCGCCCGATACAGTTTCTTCGTCGCCTGTTCGAGCGGCGTCCCTTTCTCGCCGATCGTCGCGGCGCTCGTTCGGCTCGTCGCTGCGAGCTGCGCTTCGTCGTGAAACGCATTCATGAGTAAAGGCGTCACGCCTTCGATTCGTAGGTCGATCCGTTCCATTCAAGTCCCTCGCTTTCGGTTAGGTACAGCCCTCGGTTCGGAGCGCGGCGCAATGCAGCTCAACGCATAGCCTCACAATGCAGGGCATTGCGTTGCCACACGCCGCAATGTCGACGCGTAGCGTGGCGTTGCCGCGCGCCGCATAGCGTCGCGCACGGTCCCGAGCGGCGGAATCGAACCGCACAGCGCGCCGAACCATCGGCTACGCCCGGACTAACAACCCTTGCCTAACAGTGCCGAACGCTGCTCCGCACTGCCACACGCTGCAATGCGCTGCGACGTGTTGCCGCGCGCAGCAGAACCCTTGCCTAACAGTGCCTAGCGTCGCGTCGCACTGCTACGCGCCGCGTTGCGTCACGTTGCCGTTCGGTGCCGATCAACACAAAGCGCCGCCGCGCGTAGCCTTGCAACGCGTAGCCATGCCGCGCAGTGCGACGCAAAGCATCGCTGCGCATAGCCGCGCGCCGCGTTGCGTTGGGCCGCGTAGCCTTGCCATGCACTGCCGTGCGCGGCGTCTCCGCGCATCGCATAGCGGCGAAAGAGAGCTTCACGGCGCCGCCTTCGATGTGTAGGGGCGCCCGCTCGCAACCCAGACGACAGCGAGTCGGCCGGCGCGCGTGGGGCGCGTGCGTCCGCTGTCTTCGACAAGTCCCGCGCGTTCGAGTTCGACCCGGCGCGGGCGCTGCGTGTTCGCGCTCATGCGTAGCGCGACCTGCATTTCTTCGTCTGTCATGCCATCGGGCGCCGCGGCTTCGAGCGCGCCGAACACGCGACGCCGAAGCGTCGGCGCGCCGTCCGCGATGGCTTCCGCAGCCGCGCGCGACGTTCGGGATCCGGATACGAACAACAAGTCGAACTCTAGTTGTTGCACACAAGTATCTCCGTGGTTTGGGCTGGATTACGGAGCGACGCCACGCTGCGCACTGCCGCGCAGTGCGTGGCACCGCGTTGCATCGCGTAGCAGCGACGCGAAGTGTTAGGGCGTCGTGTCGGGTGTTAGCTCGGAGTGGACGTTATCGACGCGCTGATACAACTCGCGGTTGTCGAGCGCTGATTCGTTCGTACAGACAGGGAAATAAGAACACATGCGACCGTACCGGCGACACGACTCCGGGTTGCGTGGCCAACGCATCGTGAGACGTGCGCCGTGGATCGCGACCGTGTGATCCCACGTGTCGATCCCGGCTTCGACTTCCTCGCCTTCGAGACGAACCACGGTCCCGCGTGCGAAGTAGCGATCGGGCGCTTCGGCGATCGCGTCGCGGACGCGCGACTGATATTCGTCGGGCGACTCGTTCGTGTCGCGCTGCGTCGCGTATAGAAGGCCGTCTTTGCGAAACTTGCGTTCGTCGAGCGGCGTCGCCAATAGCGGCCGGTGGCGCGGTTTCGCGAGCACGTCATAGATCACGCCGCTCGGGTCGAAGCCCTGCTCGCGCGCGGCGTGGTAGTACGTCGACACTTGCGTGTCGATCCGCAACAGTTGCCAATACGTCGATCCGACGCTGATATCGTCGCTCGACGTTTTGTGCTCGATCACGTAGACGCGACCGTCTATCTCGTCGCGAACGATCCCGTCGAGCTTGCCGCCCAGCTGATACGACAGCGAGCGAGCGCCCGTCAGCGGATGAACGAGCGGGATCCGGAACTCATGCTCGACGACGAGCGCGACGAGCCGCGTGTCGCGCCAACGGCAGTCGTATCCGTTGAGCATCTCGCACGCGCGCGCGAGTTCGTATAGGTCGTCGTGTTCGAGCGGAAGCGCGGCGAGCGCCGCGATCAATCGCTTGTCCCTATCGGGCTCTTTCCACCACGCCTCTAGTGCACGGTGGATCAGCGTGCCGAAGCGCAGCTCGACAGCATCTTCGCGGGCGCTTCGATATCCGAGTTCGTAGGCGTAATGATGTTCGCGCGCGCAGCGTCGGCGCGCTTTGAGTTCGCTGTTTGTTACTACGCGTAGCGCTGTATGCGGTTTGTGTTCCGCTTGTGTCGCCGCCGTCATAGAGAAACGGGTATAAAACGCGCGTTATATAAAAGCAACGATCAATCGACGATCGTGTTTTTTTACGTTTGAGCCGCGCGATCGCGAACTGCTAACCGATCCCGGCTGTGTGACTTGTGATCGCGACTCGGCCGGTACCGCAGGCGATGCTACAAAAATGCAGCACCGGCGACGCGCTAAGTCGATTTAGGCGATCGCGCGCACGTCAGCTGATCTATGCCGCTTGTGTGAACACGACGAACATCGATCAGATTTGCAGCGCCGTACGCGCACGGGTGGGCGTCGACTCGCGCGGTTACGTCCGCCCGGATGCATTGGCGCGCGTGTGCAAGTTGGACCTGTGGCCGATCAGCGGCGCGCGTTCGGAGCTGAAAGGGCGCGACTTGATCTTCGACGACACGCTACCGATCGACGAACAGGAATACTTGATCGCGCGCTTCGCGTGTGCGTGGCTACTCCAGTCGATGGGGCTGATCCGCGACTTCCTTCCGCACGATCTGGCCGTCGAGTTGTGCGGCGTCGCACGCGCCCCACGCGGCGCCCGGCTTGCCCCTATCGTGTACCTACGTCCGCGCAAGGCGGGTCAAGCGTCGTCCGCCTGACTCGCACGCGGGCCGTCAGCGTCAAGCTTTGCGCTTGCGCGACGGCGGATGACTCGCCGTGCGACGGCTTCCACCGAGTGATTTGCCGAGCTGGGCGAGATCTTCCGCGCTGACAGGCTGCAGACGATCCGCGATCGCTTGCATGTTCGCGCGCGCGTTGTGCGCCGTCTTTTTCGCTGCGTCGATCGCCGCCGTGCGTGTCATGCCTTCCTTGATCGCGAGCCCATAGCGATCGACGAACGCGGCGACGAACGTGCGCGTGAAGCGCTGGAACTTGCCGGCCGGCGACTGCGCGTATTCGCCCAGCGCTTCGATCTGATCGCTCGTCGCGCGAAGCTCGCTCAGTAGGAGCTTGATCGCTTCGGGCGGTAGCTCGGGCTCATCGCGTCGCGAGCGTTGCGCGTAGCCGTACGCGAGATCGTCGAGCGTGTACTTTCCGCCGAACAGCTCGACAGCATGCATCAAGTGATCGAGCGGGACGGGCGTCTTCCCGTGATCGTAGTTGTTCGCCGTAGGGTAAGTGATGCCAGTACGTTTCGCCCAAGTCGATCGGTTGTAGCCCGCCGCGAGATACGCGCCCCACAGTCGTCTGTTCAGTGTGGGCTCGGATAGGGGATCTTGCGTGTTCGGGTCGGCGTGTGTCTTTCGATGGTGCTGCTTCGTTGCCATGTGCTTCCCGGTTACTCCCGATGGGTCAGTCCGACAATAGTCGTTGCTTTTATATAACGTGCCTTTTATACCCGTCCGATGCGTTTGAGCGCGTGGGTTCGAAGTCGCGGCAAGGGTGCGATCTGGGAACTCGCGCGGTTGACTGGCGTGTCGTACCCGACGATTCACGCGCTCGCGCACGACAAGCGAGCGGCGAAGTACGGGACGGCACTCAAGATCAGCGAAGCGACAGGATTCGCTGTCTCTGTTTCCGAGCTGTGTGAGTTGCCGGCCGCGCCGCGCCGCCCGAAGCGGAAGCGCGCGAGCTACGCGCCCGCGGCGCACGGCTAACTGATTCGTTCGGCGTGTTCGGACGGCTGCCGCTGTCCGGGGGATACCTGCCATGTCGGAGTCGGATCCGGAGTTGCTTCGCGATGTGCTCGCACGCTCGATTGGCGCGCTCGCGTCGGAACCGCTGACATACGCCGCGCTCGAACGGGCGTTCGCGCGGATGAAAGCCGAAGTCGAAACGCTCGATCGCTGGTATGCGCTCTATCCTGAACTCGGGCTCGACGCCGTCGCCGACGCGCGCGAGCGGGCTCGCGGGCGGCGCGCATGAGTGCACCCGAGATCGACACGCGCGAAGCGGACACGCTCGCGGGCGCGCTGTGGATCGCCGAAGCGATCGGCGCGCGCGTGCTTCCGGTGCATCACCTACTCGACGGCGGCGAGTGCTCGTGTCGACGGCCGGACTGTGAGCGACGCGCGAAGCACCCGATCGGCTCGGGTTGGCTGTCGACTGCGTCGAGCGACCCGGCCGTCATTCGCACGTGCTGGTTTCGCAACCCACGCGCGAACGTTGGGATCGTGACGGGCGCGGCGTCGGGCGTCGTCGTCGTCGACGTAGACGGAGCACGCGGCGAGCTGTCGCTTGCCACGCTCGCCGCGAAGCACGGCTCGATCCCGCTCGCGCCGAAGGTTCGCACGGCGCGCGGCTACCACTTGTATTTCCGGGCGCCGTCCGAGCCGATCAAGAATCGTGTCGGCTTCGCGGACGGTTTGGACTTTCGCGGCGACGGCGGCTTCGTCGTCGCGCCGCCCAGCGTGCACGAAACCGGGTTTCGGTACGCGTGGGAAGTCTCGCCCGCGGACGTGGAACCGCCGCCACTGATCGAATGGCTGCGGCTGATCCTCACCGGCGAACGCGAGCGCGAAGCGACGCCCGAGCCGCCCGAGCCGCCGCCGCGTTCGTATGTCGGGACGCGCGCCGAACGCTGGGCGCTGGGCGCGCTCGAACGCGAGTGCAGCACCGTGCGCGAGTCGAAGGAAGGCACGCGAAACGCGCAGCTCAATACGTCCGCGTTCAATCTCGGAACGATCGTCGGCGGCGGCTCGCTCGACGCGGGAACCGTTCGGCGCTCACTTCGCGACGCGGCGCTCGAAGCCGGCCTTGGCGAGTTCGAAGCGCTCAAAACGATCCTGTCGGGCATGTCGGCCGGACAACAGAAAGAAGTCCGAAGCGCGCCGACGCGCGACGCGGCTGGCTTCACGCGCTCGTTGTCGAGCGCGGGCGCGGCTTCGTCCGGGTCGAACGGCGTCGCGGCTGGCAACGGCGCACGCGCAGCTAGCAGCGGCGAGCCCGCGGGCCCGGACGATCCGCCCGCGCAGCCGAAGCCGCCCGCGCCGTCCGCCATGCGCCCGATGTACGACACGGGACAGTTGTTCGCGCAGCTTCCCGAACAGCGATGGACGGTCGGCGGACTGCAGATTGGAGCTGGGCGCCCGACGCTGTTCGCGGGCTACGGCGCGAGCGCGAAGACGCTCGCATCGCAACAGCTCGCGCTCGCCGTCGCGAGCGGCCGGCCGGTTTGGAACCGCTTCGAGACTTCGCCGGGCGTGGTGTTGCATATCGATTACGAGCAAACTTTTTACGCGACGGCGAAGCGCTATCAGCGGCTCGCACTTGGACACGGGATCGATCTCGCGGAACTGGGCGATCGGATCCGATACGTGGAAATGCCGCGCGCATGGCTCGATCGCCCGGACGGCGAAGACGAGTATTTGCGCGCGTGCGACGGGATCGATCTCGTGATCGTCGACGCGCTGCGCGGCGCGGCGCCGCACACGGACGAAAACGACTCGCTGTTCCGGCGCGCGATCGACTCGCTGACGTACGTGTCACAGCGCACGGGCGCGGCGATCCTCGTCCTGCATCACGCCGGCAAGCCGAAGGACGGACACACGGCCGACGCGCGCACGCTCGCCCGCGGTTCGAGCGCGATCTATGACGCGTCCGGCTGCGTGTTCAACTTGCAAGCGCGGCCGGGCGCGCCCGCGCGGCTCGTGACGCAAGTAAAGACGCCCGCCGAAGCGGACGGCGCGCCGCTCGCGCCCTTCGAGCTTGTCGTCGACGACGTGGCGTTCGACGGCGTTCCGAACGCGGGCGTGCGCGTCTATTGGCAAGAGCCCGCGATCGTGGATGTGGGCGAGCAAGCGGAAAAGGCTTTTCAGCACGACGCCGAGATCATCCTGAAAGCCATTCGGCGCAACAACGGCAAGTCGTCCAACGCGATTGTATCCCGGTGTGGGATGCCGCGCGCGCGGGCGCTCGAAGTGTTGCGCACATTGGGCGAGGAACTCCGGGTCATTGTCGAGCCCGGTCCGGGTAAGACAAAACGGTACCGCCTCCCGACGCGGCTCGACGGAGCGGACGAGTGACCCGGCGCAGCGTCAGCCGGGCGGCGACTCGTCCGCGTCGGGCTCGGAAGTCTCACGCCGATCAGCTCGCGTTGGGTGCGTCACCTGCGTCACTCGAACGGCCTGCGTTAGCTAGTTTTCCATTGAATAGAACGACCGATCGCGAACTCACTGATCGGTTAGCTCAAGTGGTTCTAGAACCACCTAACAGTGGTTTTAGAACCAGAACCCCCGAAGGTGGTTCTCTGACTCTAAGAGAGTCAGAACCACCCTTCGGGGGGGTTCTGGGATGGTTTCCGGTACCGGAACTTTCGCCGATCGAAGGCGGAGACGTACTGGCGTTCCCAGCGCGCTTGTTTGGTCGATTGCCGCTGTCAGCGTCGCTGTGCTGCCGTTCGCGTGTCGGGTCGCTACCAGTCGTTGTCACGAGCGCCCGAGCCGTTTGGCTGGCGCTACGGCGCCGCAAACAGGTCGTGTTCGGGCTTTTAGAACTCGACGCGTTAGTGTCCGGATTTGAGAACGATAGGTCTAATCCTTACAGCCTGTTCGAGTGGTGCGAATACAAACGCAAGTACCCGACATGGCGCGTACAGCTGCGCGACGCGATCGGCGTGATCGGGAACGCGGTAGTCAGTCGCGGCGACGGTCCGGCAATTGGCGCCGTGCTGTCAGGGTGGGGCTTGCAGCTGACGGCGGTTAGCTACGGCGCCGCAGTTCCGGAGATTTCGTGAAGCGCAGAACCAGTCGGAACCGGAACGGCCATCCGGATCAGCTCTCACTTGGGCTAACCGTGTTGGGCGATCGCGGCGTTGTCGCGGCGACGCCGCTTTCACGTGCAACAGCGACGCGCTCGAAGACACGGGAGGCGCCCGCGCCGAAGCCGTGGTTATGCGCCGTGCTCGCCGTCGACACGGCGCGGCAAAGCGGGTGGGCGATCAGCCGGGCGGGCTCGCACGTCGATAGCGGCGAAGTCGACACGCTCGACGAAGTAACGGTCGGGCAAATCGTCGACAACGCGATCGGCTACGCGGCGGCGACACGGGTGCCGCTCGTGATGGTTCTAGAATCGCCCTTCGGCGGTTCTGTCGCCGTGATCGCGGCGCTGGGCGTCGCGCGCGAGCGTTGGCTTCGGGCGTGGCGCGCGTGCGATCAGTCGCTCGGGCGCGTCGTGCGCGTGGCGCCGTCGACGTGGCGCGGGCCTGTCTTGGGCGCCCGATCGGTCGGGCTACCGCGCGACGAGATCAGACGCGTCGAGCTGGCGACGGCGCGCGCGCTCGTTGGCGATCCGATGATCGGACATGACGAGGCGGCGGCGATCCTGATCGCGCGCTGGGCGTCGCACGCGGCAGCCGTGGGCGTCGCCATTGGCAAGCGCGCGGCTCGGGCGTCGCTCGAAGCCTGGACGGGCGCGCACGGCGCGAAGGCTCGGCAAGTGACGAAGCGGAAAGGCAAGCGCGATGGAACTCCCTAACCCACTAGACGGCCCGCGACACATGCACGGGTGCGAACACTGCGCGTATCTCGGAACGCATGGGCGTTTCGATCTGTACGTGTGCGGCACGATCCTGATCGTGCGCTACGGCGACGCCGAACACGACTCGGCGTCGCTGTCGCTTGCCCGCTGGGAAGGCTCGACGCCCGCGCCGTTCGACGAAGCGTATCGACGCGCAGTCGCGGCCGGGAGGATCCCGCAGTGAGCGCGCGCCCGAAGCTGTACGACTGTCCGCCCGCGCGCGTGCTGCTCGCCGATCCGCCGTGGAAGTTCGACGACAAGCTTCCGGGCGACGGGCGCGGCGCGGCGAAGCACTATCCGTGTATGAGCGTCGGCGAGCTACTGGCGTTCGATCTTCCGCCGCTCGCGGATGACTGCTTACTGCTCTTGTGGCGCGTCGCTTCGATGCAAGCTGAAGCGCTCGAAGTCATGCACGGTTGGCGCTTCACGCTCAAGAGTGAACTTGTGTGGCGCAAGCAAACGAAGCACGGCAAGCGATGGTTCGGAATGGGTCGCTACGTCCGCGCCGAACACGAAGTGTGTCTGATCGGCGTGCGCGGGCGCGTTCGCGTCGCCGACCGATCGATCCGCTCGACGTTCGACGCCGTCGCGGGCGAACACAGCGCGAAACCCGATCGCGTGTATGAGATCGCCGAAGCACTCGTTCCGGGCGGGCCGGGGCCGTACGTCGAGCTGTTCGCGCGCCGGCCGCGAGCGGGCTGGCATTGTTACGGAAACGAAGTCGCGGCGTCGGACGCGGGCGCGTCGGCGTCGGGTGAGTCCATACACTGAACTGAAAGGGTGACGAATATGGATATGTGTCCCACAGCCTTATTGTGTTTATGTGTGCTAGCGCACGCGCTTGTGTCGCGTGTGCCTAACCATCGCTTCGTCGCGAGTGCAGCCGCGGTGATCTTTGTGCTCGCCGTTGTGCTCGTGTTGTTCGTGTTGTTTTACACATTGCGGACGCTGGTCGTATGATGACTGACATTGTATGGGGCGAAGTCATTGCACAGTTGCGGCTGTTGCAATCGACGGTTCCGGTCGGGAGTCCGGCGTATCGCGCGCTTGTCCAGGCGACGGCGCAGTGTCAGTTACGCGCGGGACAGCTCGCGAGCGCCTTCGCATCCGAACGGCCGCTCGCGGCTCATACGCCGCCCGGCGCGGCGCCGTGCGTGTGTGTCGAGTCGCCGCTTCGAGCGGACACGGCGGACGGACTCGCGCGCAATGTGGCGTATGCGGACGCGTGTTTGTATGACTGCTTGACGCGCGGCGAAGCGCCCTTCCTCGGGCACCTTCTATATCCGCGCGTACTCGACGACGCGCGCAAGCGCGATCGCGATCTCGGGATCGACGCCCATTGTGCATGGCTGCGGCAAGCGCATCGCGTCGCCGTGTACGTCGACTTCGGGATCACGCTCGGAATGCAGAAAGCAGTCGATCTCGCGCGCGAGCTGCGGATCCCTGTCGTCGAGCGCGACCTAGGGCCCGATTGGGAAACGTGGATTCGGGCGGCGCGCCCGACAGCTGGATTTAGTGACGCGCAGTGCGCGTCGGAAAGGCCTGAGAGTCATGTTCAAGAGTAAGCCGCCCGAGGAAGCGACGACGACGCGAACGAGAACGATTGAATCGGCGCGACCCAAAGCGTCAGCGCCCGAGCCGATCGAGTCAGCGCCCGACGCGCCCAACGCGACGGATACGGAGATCGACGAACTCGAACTCGTTCCGTCGTTCGAGCTGCGCGCCGACGATCCGATCGCGTCGACGACGATCGCGTATTGGATCGATCTCGCGACGAGCGCGGGCGCCGACGCGGAGTTGATCAAGGAAGCACGCGAAGTGCGGGCGCAGATGATCGAATGGCAAGGGCGGCAACCGCCGAAGGGCGAGCCGTCGCCGTGACGCCGCGCGGATACCTGACGGACGACGATTGGAGACGTGAGATGATCGCGCCGTCGATCACGATCGACGGCGTCGAATGCATGGCGCAAACCGAGGCGGCGATCCGTGTGCGTCGAAAGCGATCGGACGGCTCGTATGGGCGCGCTGTGTGGATACCGCAAAGCGTCATTCACGACGACAGCGAAGTGTACAAAGCGGGTGACGCTGGGCGACTCGTGATCGCCCAGTGGTTCGCGACGAAGAGCGGGTTAGAGCCATGACGCTCGACGACGCGTTCGACGTGGCGCTCGCGAAGCAGCTCGACGCGCTCGCGAAGGATCGCGCGGAAAACGCATGGCTGCGATGCGAGAACGAGTGGCTACGAAGGCTCGTGTACGAATGCGACCGGGCGTTCGTCACGGGCGCGATCCTCCCGGGCGGAACGCTGTCGGCCATACACGCGATCGCGTGCGATCCGAACATCGAGCGTGACGAACGAGAAGAACGAAAGGAACAAGAGGGGACCATGCCAACGCTAGAAGAGTCACACGAACACATTGCGCAGTTTTTCCGCTTTGAGCACTTGCCCGAACACCTGCAGCGCGTGTCGCAGCCGTTCGCGGAACTGGCGGCGATCATATTGCGCGACGCGCCGTCGAACCCGGAACGCACGGTCGCGCTGCGCAAGCTGTTGGAGTCGAAAGACGCAGCCGTCCGCGCCGTGCTCGCGGGCGCGGTTCCGTATCGGGATCGGCGATCGGGGCCCGTCGAGCCATGATGAAAGCGGAAAGCGTCGCGGATGTAGTGCGGCAGATACACGAGCGCGTGATCTTCCGCGGCGAGCCCGATCCGCTGCTCGGAGAACACGCGCAGCGCTTTTTGATGATGGTTCCGCCGCTGACGATCGAAATGCGACTCGATCCGACACAATGGCCGTTCGATCGGCGCCGCGTCGAGCGCGTACATCTTCGCGACGCGGCGAAGGTGCTGCGCGAGTTGGCGAAGCGCTTCGAAGCGGACGCGGATGAAAGCGAACGAAAATGGGCGCCGTAAAGAGTCTGGGCGACTCGGTTGGATCGCTGATCGGGGCGATCGTCTTTGGAGCGGCGCGCGCTGTTGTCGAGCGCGCGCGGAAGTTCAGTCGAACGCGCTCGCCTGAAAGGCAGAAAACGGAGCTAGAGGAATGGAATCGAAACCACTCGCCAACGCTCGCCGGACCGTGCGCCGTGTGCGGCAAGCCGAACGCCGTCGACACGGAACACTGCAACGGGCCCGTACGGCGCTGGCCGATGCGTTGACGCCCGATGCGTTGAGCGGGCGCGTGGGGCGCTTCGACGATCCGCGTCAAATAGAGATGTTCGGGCGCGATCCGGATTGCGTCGATTGCGGGAACGGCGTGCTGTTGGGCGTCGAGCTGCGGCCGGTGTGCGCGCGATGCAAGCGGCGCGTGATCGCGTGTCGGCGGCACGAAGACTGCGACCTAGCGGACGCGCTCGCGCGCGGGCGCTGTGTGAGTCACTGCGGCATAGACGACGCGTGCGACGAATGTCGTGCGCCATGAAAGGGATGGGATCACATGGGAAACGAACAAAACTACGTGAGGCTGTTGCGAACCATGCTCGATGACTTGCGCGCCGGACGGCCGGCGAACGCCAGCGGCGACGTGCAAGCGGCGCTCGAAGCGGCGATCGAGGCGCTGGGCGGGGCGAGTCCGAACGCGCCACAGTCGGGCGCACAAGCGGGCCCGATGCCAGCGCCGCAGACTGTGCTTCATGACGGGCGGCCGGTCGAAGACGCGCGGACGGGCGGACACGGCGGCGTCGTCGCGAGCGGGCCCGCGCCCGCGATGACCGACCCGTCGTTACAGGGCGCGAAGCTCGACGCCACGAACACGACGAACGCCGCGAACGACACGTCGCTACAGGGCGCGAAGCTCGACGCGGCGGAAGTCAAGAGTAACCAGCACGAAGGCACTAAGGGAAAGCACCACAGGTAAGCGCTCCGTGCTCGCCGCCTACAGACGGGTGTCGATGTAGGCGGCGGCGCACGGCACGTGTGCGACACGTGCGCGCTGTGGGAAGGGGTGGGGTCAACAGTGTTAGGGGGCCCTTG
>Ga0190275_10000313_pt1 | contig 45996 bp, 38 predicted proteins | sample Popmic550T_FD_133745 | JGI IMG/M metagenome (GOLD analysis project Ga0190275, IMG submission 133745) | Populus adjacent soil microbial communities from riparian zone of Yellowstone River, Montana, USA - 550 T | ecosystem: Environmental > Terrestrial > Soil > Riparian zone > Trees stand | place... | reverse complement strand
TCGGTACCGACCACGATGCCCCGGCCGCCGGGGCCGGTCTGCTCGGCCACGATCGCGCCCTCCTGCAGTGGCTCGACGGTGTGCTTGACCGCTACCCCGACCTCACGCTGGAGAACTGCGCGTCGGGTGGAATGCGAGTGGACTACGCGATGCTGTCCCACCTGCAGATCCAGTCGACGAGCGATCAGCAGGACTTCCGGCGGTACCCGCCCATCGCCGCCGCGGCCGCCGCGGCGATCGCGCCGGAACAGGCTGCCAGCTGGTCCTATCCGCAGCCTGCCTTCACCGACGACCAGATCGTCTTCACGATGTGTGCCGGGCTGCTCGGCCGGCTGCAGCTGTCCGGGCATCTGGACAAGATGACCGAAGCCCAGCGTGCCCTGGTCGGCGAGGCAGTGGACGCCTATCGGGCGCATCGACAATTCATCGCTACCGCCGTTCCCTTCTGGCCGTTGGGGTTGCCCGGCTGGGAGGACGAGTGGATCGCTCACGGCCTTCGGTCCGGCGAGCAGACTCTGGTGGCCGTGTGGCGGCGTGGCGGTAGTACGGACACCTACACGCTCCCCGTGCCCTTTGCTGCTTCCGTCGACGTGGTGTATCCGGCCGCGACGACGGCGACGTACGAGCTGGTCCAGGCCGCTGAGGCCTCGACGCTGCAGCTCACCTTGCCCAACGCCGATCAGGCAATCGTCCTGGCCGTCGGAGAAACCCGCCCAAGGAGCAAGCAATGAAAAAAGTCGTCAAGGCATTAGCCGTCTCGACCGCTCTTGCGATCGCTGCTGCAGGTCTTTCGGTACCTGTTGCAGCAGCAGATGCCAGCGCTGACACGCTGAGCGTCGACTTCTCCCGAACCACCGGCGCCTTCCGGGGCGGCGCCACCGGCACGTTGTACGGCTTCGGCGACGAAGGTGCGCCGACGCAGGCGCTCATCAACGGAGCCGCGATCACCAACACGTCGCAGAAGGCGCCGTACGGAACGCAGCACCCCAGCGGTGACGCCCTCAAGGTCGAGGACGGCTTCTTCCGCAAGCACGGCAAGGACATGTACATCTACGTCCAGGACTACTACCCCGACTGGTCGTACAACGGCGGGAAGCGGCCGGGTGACGACCGCACCTACAACCAGGCGACGGGCGCTTACACCAACGTGCCCAACGGCATCTGGGACTACCTCGAGGTTCTCGAGTTCGTGACCGAGGCGGTCGCGACGAAGTCCGCGCACGCACGAGACTACGTCTTCATCCCCTTCAACGAACCGGATGGCGGCAACTGGTATCCCGACTGGGCGAACCAGAAGAACACCTTCCTCGCGGACTGGAAGGCGGTGTACACCAAGATCCAGGAGGTCTACACGCGCCACGGGCTCGGGCACGCCCGCGTCGGCGGACCCGGCGACACCCGCTGGCAACCGGCCCGCTCGGCGGACTTCCTCCGGTACGCCAAGGCCAACTCGGTCCTGCCCGAGATCTTCATCTGGCACGAGCTGGGCATCGACAACCTCGCGACGTTCCGGTCGCACTTCGCCGACTACCGCCGGCTCGAGACGACGGTCGGGATCAACCCCATCCCCGTCAACATCACGGAGTACGGAATGCTCCGCGACATGGGGACGCCCGGGCAGCTGATCCAGTGGCTGTCGATCATGGAAGACCTGAAGGTCGACGGCCAGACCGCCTACTGGAACTACGCCGGCAACTTCAACGACAACAGCGCCCGGACCAACGCTGCCAACGCCGGCTGGTGGATGTACAAGTGGTACGGCGATCTCGCGGGCAGCAAGACCGTCAAGGTCACCCCGCCGGCGCTGAACACGGTCGACACGCTGCAGGGCATCGGCGCCATCGACACGGTCAACAGGCGAGCCACTGTCCTGTACGGCGGCGGCAGCAAGCCCGTCGCGCTGAACCTGACGGGTCTCGACACCGGAGTCTTCGGCACCAAGGTCGACATCGAGGTCCGCGAGAACACCCTGTCCGGTGCTGAAGGAGTGTCCGGAACCCCGCGGGTCATCAAGGTGCTCAAGGGCGTTTCGCTGTCGAGTGGCGCTGTCTCGCTGGAGGTACCCACCTACGATCGCTATGCGGGCTACCAGGTCCTCGTCACGCCCGTACAGGACCGGACGCTCGCCGTCGACAAGGTGTGGTCGGCCAGCATCGAAGCGGAGAACACGAATCTCACCGCTGCGACGGTCTACACCCAGGACCCGCTGTCCGGCGGTGGCTGGAAGTTCCTCGCGTCCGGTGGCCGCGACGTCGGCTCCTTCAACCAGCCGAGCTCCAAAGCCGACTGGACCGTTAACGTGCCGCGAGCCGGCAAGTACCGGTTCCAGGTCATCGGCGCCACACCCGGTACGCCGGGCCGCCACGCGCTGTTCGTCGACGGCACCAAGGCCGCTCCCGTCCAGTACACCGCTGACCTGGCGCTGACGTCGTACCAGAAGTGGCAGTACCGAGGCAGCTCCGAGGTGACGATCCCGCTGACGGCCGGCCAGCACACGCTGTCCCTGCGCTCCAGCGAGAACGGCACCACCGTCCTGCCGAACTCCGACATCACGCTGGACAAGTTCCTGCTGACCGATGTCACCGACGGCGAACCGACGGTCTACCCCGCCTCGACCCTGCGGTACTCCGGCGGCGCAGCCGTCACCTACGGCACTCCCAACGCCCGCGGCTACGCCAAGCTCCACGGAGCGGGACAGCGCGCGGACGTGTATGCCCACGCCTGGGAGACCGGGTACTACGACCTCAGCATCGACTACCGGACGACTGGAGCCGCCTCGATCGGCGTCCTGGTGAACGGTCGCCAGGTGACGAAGCTGAGCGCCTCGAAGCTGGGCAGCTGGCGCTCGACGGCCCGGGTACATCTTGCCCAGGGCATCAATGAGGTGGAGCTGAGTACGCCCAACGGGATCCTGCTCCAGCAGGTCACCACGACCCGGGCCGCGGCCTCGGACAGCGCGGCGGTCACCATCGAGGCCGAGAACGCCGTCCGTCATGGCACTACCGCGCTGAACACCTACGCGGATAGTTCAGGCAGCAACGCCTCCGGGTTGAAGGGGATCGGCTTTGTCGGCAACGGGTCCGGTAACACCTTCGAAGTGCCTCGCGGACCTGGCTTCGACAAGGCCGGTAGCTACGACATCGCCGTCACCTATGCGAATGCCGAGCTGGGCGGCGCCCACGCCTACAACCCGCAGGTCGTCGATCGCAGGCTCGACGTCAAGGAGACCGGCGGTGCAGCCAGCGCCGGCTACGCGTACTTCCGCTACACCTACGCGTGGGACAGCTTCCTGGAGCGCACAATCCCGGTGACGCTGCGCACCTCCGGCGGCTCACTGGTCTTCGGCAACGGAGGCGCCTATGCGCCCGACATCGACAAGATCACCATCGCACCGGTCATCGTCGGGACCCCCACGACGGTCTCCGCGAAGTACTGACGGACGGGGCGCCAGGTGGCCGGATCCGGTCACCTGGCGCCTTCGGCATTGCCATCGGCGAGCGACGGTTGAAGGATCGCCGGACACCGATGGAAAGGGTTTTCCATGTCGAGGTTCGGTCGTGCCGTGGTGATCTTCGCACTGCTCGTTCTTGGTCTCCTGGCACCCCAGGGACCAGCAACCGCAGTCGGCGCCAGGAGCTACTACGTCGACGCCGTGCACGGATCGGACAGCGCAACCGGTACTTCTCCAGCCCGCCCGTGGCGAACCCTGCAGAAGGTGAACGCGACGACCTTCCGCCCAGGCGACCGAATCCTGCTCCGGTCCGGCCAGAGCTGGACGGGCCAGCTCTGGCCCAAGGGATCAGGAACCGCCGACCGTTCCATCGTCGTCGACCGGTACGGCGCAGGCGCCAAGCCGGCCATCCACGGCGGCGGCGAAGTGGCCGAAGCGGTCCGCCTCTTCAACCAGCAGTACTGGACGATCCGCAACCTCGAGGTCACCAACGCCAGACCGCTCACGGGCGAACCTGGCACGAACCTGCGCGACCTGCGAGGCATCGAGGTCAGCGGCGACCAGGGTGGTCAGCTGAACCACTTCCGGATCGACGGGGTCGACGTCCACGACGTCACCGGCGAGGTCAACTGGATCGGCGGCGACCCGGCCGGCAATGCGCCCGGCGTCACCTTCAAGACCGGCTGGGACCGGTCGAAGAACACCGGCGGGATCGTCTTCCGTGGCACGGTCGCCGACGAGGCCACACCCGGGACCGCGACGGTCCTGAACGACATCGTGGTCGAGAACTCCACCGTCAAGCGGACGTCCTTCGCCGGCATCATCGTCAAGCAGCACACGGGTTCCAACCCAGGCGCCGTTCAGACGGGCTGGGGCGAACGCGCCAACGCCGGCGACGTCCGGTTCACCCCGCACACCAACGTCATCATCCGCAACAACTTCATCCAGCAGGACGGCAGCGACTACGCCTGCAACGGCATGTACCTCACCGATGTGCGGGGAGCGCTGGTCGAAGGCAACGTCGTCTACCGGGCCGGCACGTCGGGTATCGAGGCGTACTACGCCGATGACGTGGTGATCCAGCACAACGAGGTCTACGAGACCCAGCAGAAGGCGGGCGGCGCCGACTCCAACGCGATCGATCCCGACAAGGCCACGACGCGCGTCATCGTCCAGTACAACTTCGTCCACCACAACGGCGACGGCATCCTGATCTGCCAGTTCTCCTTCGGTGACGTGGTGGTGCGCTACAACACCATCGCCGCGAACAGCCGCTACCAGATCTACCTGCACTCGGACCGGGCCGCGATCGCGCAGATTTACAACAACACGATCTACAACGACCGCAGCGAGCATCTGGTCTACGGATACGGCAGCTCACTGCAAGCTCGCTACGAACTCCGCAACAACATCTTCTACTCCACCCGAGCCGTGGCCTCTCTCACCACCAGCCCGACCATTGCCTACGACAACAACCTGTACGCCGGCGCGGAGTTGGCGGTACCAGCGTCGGACACGCACGCGCTGCGTGGCGATCCGCTGTTCGCAAGCCCCATCTCGGGTCCGTACGGCACCGAGACGACCGGCCCTCAGCTGGATCGGGCCCTCACACTCCAGCCAGGATCGGGCTCGGCTGCGGTCAGTACCGGGCTTGCGATCGCGGCCAACGGAGGACGCGACTACGCCGGTACGGCGCTCTACCAGGGCCTGCCCGACATCGGCGCCTTCGAGTATCGAACGCCGAAGCGGCAGAACTGGGAGGCCGTCAACGGCTTCGTCCGCGACCAGTTCGGCAACCCGGTCGAGGGAGCGACGGTGGCAGTGAAGTCGTCCGGCCGGACCTTTCAGGCCGCGACGCAGAGCGGCGGCTTCTACCGGGTCGAACGCATCCCTTTCGGCGAGGCGATTGTCACGGCGAGCAAGGACGGCTTCGATCCTGTCAGCGCAACGATCAAGCTCCGCCGCGGTGACAGCACTCGGACCGACCTGGGCGTAGTACTGAAGAACACCGATGGAACGATCACCGGCCGGGTGCTGGACGAGCGGGCGGCTGCTCTCGCGGGAGCCGCCATCTCGGTACTTCGCAACGGCCAGCCCGTTGCCACGACCCAGTCCGGACCCGACGGCACCTTCGCCATTCCCGCGCTGCCGATGGGAGCGGGCTACACCATCACAGCGACGCTGGACGGTCGGCAGAGCGTGGAGCGGAAGGGAATCTCCGTCCCACCAGCAGCTACCGCAGACGCGGGTGCGTTCCTGCTGGACGATCTCGGGCGCGACGACCTGCAGGTGCATGACTTCGACGAGCTGCCGGCCGGCGAGTTGCCCGACGGGACCGGCGGCTGGAAAGTGAATGCCACCGGCAACCTTGTTGAGGTCGTCGACCACAACGTCCGGCTCGCCCGGTCGGCGAACACCGGCGGCACAGCAGGCACCGGCATCTCGCAAGTACTACCAACTCCGCTGCGCGGTCTGGTCACGATCGAAGCCCGCGTGATGCGCAACCAACCGTATGTCTCCGGCAACAACTGGTTCGGACTCCCCTACCTGTCCAACGAGAGTGGAGCCGCGGCCGTCAGTGTTGCCTTCGACAAGGGAAACATCATCGCGTACGAAGGCAGCACCTCGCGCACCGTCGCGACCTACGAACTCGGCCGCTGGTACGACGTACGGCTGGTCGTCGACACGGTGAACCAGCGCTTCGACCTGTTCATCGACGACGCACTGGTGAGCGACGATCAGGCGTTCCGGACGCCGATGCCGGCCGTCGCAGGCATCGCCTTCTATGCCAACAGCACCAACTTCGGCAGCGCCCACCTGGACGACCTGCGGATCGCCTACGGCCACTGAGGCGAAGCCCGGCATCGTGACTCTCTGTTGACGTTAACATCCTTGCTATTGCGTGGATGCCGCGATTGCGGTCACGGTTCGGATTCGGCGCCTCCGAGGTCTTGCCCCGACTTATTCTGAGGGTTAACTTAACCCCCACTCGAACCCGCGCGGCCCCGCTCCGGACCGCCCACTGCGTGGTTCACGAGGCATGGAGGCAAGCGCGATGGCGATCGACAAGACTGGACTCAGTCGTCGGGGATTTCTCGGCATGGGAGTCGCCGCGGGCGTGATCACACTCACCGCCTGCGGTTCGGACAGTGACAAGCCCTCGGGCTCCGGCTCCACCGCCGCCGACCTGGTGATGACGGTGTGGGGCGGGGAGAACGACAAGACGACGTACCAGCAGCGGATCGACCTGCTGGTGAGCAAGTTCCCCGAGCTGAAGGTCAAGCTGCAGCTGATCCCTGGTGACAGCTACGCGCAGAAGGTCCAGACGATGATTGCGGGCGGCAAGGGCCCGGACATCATGCAGGTGGCCGAGAGCGTCAACGTCTACGCGAGCAAGAACCAGCTCCTGCCGCTGGACGAGCTGGCCGGCAAGGCCGGCGTCGACGTGGAGAAGCGGTTCGGGGCGATCGGCAAGATCTACTCCTACCAGGACAAGCTCTACGCCATCCCGGACCGCTCCGGCGCGATGATCACGTACTACAACAAGACCATGTTCGATGCCAAGGGCATCAAAGCGCCGTCCGCGGACTGGACCTGGGACGATGCGCTGGCCGCGTTCAAGGAGCTCACCATCCCGGGCAAGCAGTGGGGCTACGGCGGCGGTGGCTGGTGGGCCCAGTGGTGGAGCTTCGTCTACCAGAACGGCGGCAAGATCATCGATGACGCCGGCAAGCCGGCCGTCGCCACCGACGAGGTCATCGAGGCCCTGCAGTGGACCGGTGACCTGGTCTTCAAGCACGGTGTCGTCCCGACCAAGAAGGACTACGCCAACATGGGCGCCGACGTGGGCGGCGACGGCGCCTTCGCGAACGGCAAGGTGGCGGTCAACACCAACGGCTTCTGGAACATCAACGGCCTGCTCAAGTCCAAGATCTCCTGGGACATCGCTCCGCTGTGGCGCGGCAAGGAGCAGGCCGTGACGGCCTTCGGCAGCGGGCTGGCCGTCTCCCGGACGGCCAAGAGCCCCGACGCCGCCCTCAAGGCGATCGACTTCCTCACCTCACCCGAGGCGCAGCAGAAGATCATCGCCAGCGGGCAGGACGTGCCGGCCAACGCCGAGGTACAGAAGAGCGAGGCGTTCCTGAAGCCCAGCTGGATGACCAAGCCGGTCAACATGAACGTCTTCGCCGAGTCGAGCGCCTTCATCTACCGGGCACCGTTTGTGCCGGCCTGGAACGAGATGCAGAAGGCGTTCGACGACGGGCTGGCCGACTTCTGGCTGGGCAAGAAGGACGCCCGCAGCTCGCTGACCGCGATCCAGCAGCGGCTCGAGTCCATCATCAAGCCCGCGGGGTAGGCGGCGATGTCGAGGCTCCGGCGCCGGGAGGCGTTGTGGTTCTACCTGTTCGCGTCGCCGTGGATCATCGGGTTCGTGGTTTTCCTGCTCGGCCCGATGATCGCGTCGATCTACATCTCGCTGACGGACTGGGACTCCTTCACGCCGCCCAAGTGGGTCGGGCTGGACAACTACACCCGGCTGCTGACCGACGATCCGGTCTTCTGGAAGGCGTTGTGGAACACCTTCTACTACGCCGCGATCTCGGTCCCGCTCGGCCTGGTGATCGGCCTGTGGCTGGCGAACCTGCTGAACAAGGGGGTTCGCCTGCGCAAGCTGTTCCGGACACTGATCTACCTGCCGACGCTGGTGCCGCTGGTCGCGACCGCGATGATCTTCAAGATGGTGCTCGCCCCGTCAGGTCCGGTCAACGACGGCCTCGGGCTGTTCGGCATTCCCGGACCGTCGTGGTTGCTGGAGGCGGTCTGGGTCAAGCCCGCGTTGATCCTGCTGTCGGTCTGGGGGGCCGGCGCGGCCACCGTACTGTTGCTTGCGGCAATGAAAGGCATTCCGCGCGAGCTGTATGAGGCGGCCGAGGTGGACGGCGCCGGACCGGTCCGGCAGTTCTGGAGCATCACCATCCCGCAGCTCACCCCGATCATCTTCTTCAACCTGATCATGGGGCTGATCGGCGCGTTCCAGGTGTTCTCCCAGGTCTACATCCTGACCAAGCCGGTCGGCGGCCCGGACAACGCCAGCCAGATGATGGTGCCGCTGCTGTTCAACGAGGCGTTCTCCTTCTACCACATGGGCTACGCCTCGGCGATCTCCTGGCTGTTGTTCGCCGTGATCCTGGTGTTCACGCTGATCGCCTTCCGGACCGCCCGGCGCTGGGTGTTCTACGAGACCGAGGTGAAGTGATGGCTACCGTTCTGTCCACCGCCGCCCCCGGGCAGCTCCCGCCCCCCGAAAACACGCCTGGGCAGCGGCGCCCCAGTACCGAACGAGTCACCCTCGCCAATCGGGCGACACCGTTCAGCTACGCGACCTTGATCATCGTCTCGGCGGTACTGTGCGTGCCGCTCGTGTTCGTGGTGTCGATCGCGTTGTCCAGCGACCAGACCGTCAACGCGAACACGTTCACGATCTTCCCGCGCGAGTGGCACTGGGAGAACTTCACCCGGGTGTTCAGTACCGACCTGCCGATGCAGCGCTTCCTGCTGAACTCGGTGATCATCTCGGTCGGCGCCGTGATCGGCCAGATGCTGTCCAGCGGTCTGGTCGGCTACGCCTTCGCCCGGCTGCGCGCGCCGGGCAAGAACGTGCTGTTCATCATCGTGCTCGCCACGATGATGATCCCGGCCCAGATCACGATGATCCCGCAGTTCATCTTGTTCAAGGAGCTCGGCTGGGTGAACACGTTCCTGCCGCTGATCGTGCCGAACTTCTTCTCGAACGCTTTCAACGTCTTCCTGGTCCGGCAGTTCGTCTCCCGGCTGCCGAGCGAGATCGACGAGGCGGCAATGGTGGACGGGCTCGGCTTCTTCGGCATCTACCGCCGGATCATGCTGCCGATGCTCGCGCCGGTACTGATCGCGATCGGCATCTTCACCCTGACGGCGACCTGGGGTGACTTCATGGGCCCGCTGATCTACCTGAACGACGAGTCCAAGATGCCGCTGGCGCTGGGCATCCAGTACATCACCAGTACGTCGCAGGCAGTCCAGGCACCACCCTGGAACCTGGTGATGGTCGGTTCGATCCTGCTCACGCTGCCGATGATCCTGGTGTACTACCTGGGCCAGCGGTACCTCTACGAGATGGACATCAGCGGCGGCAGCGCGGGGGTCAAGTGAGCGTCACCACCAGTGTCAGCACTGGCGTCGAACTCGATGCCCGCGGCATCCAGATCGACGGCCGGCCGGAACTGCTGCTGTGCGCGTCGCTGTTCTACTTCCGCCTGCCGCGGGAGCAGTGGCGGGCGCGCCTGGTGCAGATCCGTACTTCGGGCTACACCTGTATCGACGTCTACCTGCCGTGGAACTTCCACGAGGTCGCGCCGGGCCGGTGGTCGTTCGACGGACGTCGTGATGTCGCGGCCTTCCTGGATCTCGCGCACGAAACCGGCCTGTCCGTCATCGCCCGGCCCGGGCCGTACATCTGCTCGGAGTGGGACGGCGGTGCGCTGCCGGCCTGGCTGGGGCTCGATCCCGAAGTACGGGTCCGGCAGAACGAGCCGCGGTATTTGGCTCAGGTGGGCGCCTGGTTCGACCAGGCGCTGCCGATCCTTGCCGAGCGCCAGTATCCGGCCGGCCCGGTCATCATGGTCCAGTTGGAGAACGAACTCGACTTCTTCGACTGCGAGGACCGGCCGGGCTATCTGACTGCCCTGCGCGACCAGGCCATCAGCCACGGGATCATCGTGCCGTTGATCGCCTGTGCCGGGCAGGGCGACCTCGCCGGAGCCACCGGCGACGTACCGGGCATCGTTGCTGCCTGCAACTTCTACCCGAACGACGACTCACCGCACATCGAGGAAGAGGTCCGTCGCTATGCCGCGCTGCTGGCGGATCGCGACCTTCCTCTGCTGGTCACCGAGACCAACCGGCGGCACCGGACGCTGAGGCGACTGCTGGCCAGTGGGGCATCGTTGATCGCTCCCTACCTGCAGTCGTCCGGGTGGAACTTCGGCTACACCCCGTCCGTCGGCAACTGGGGCGACCCGGGCAATTTCATGAGCCACGACTACGACTTCGGCGGTTACGTCTCGCCGACCGGAGCGGAGCGACCGGAGTACACCGAAGCGCAGATCCTGGCGAGAGTGATCAGCGCGTTGGGATCCCGGTTGGCGCTTGCCACCTCCACTATGCCCCGGGTGGAGGTGGCCAGCGACTTTCCCACCAGCTCGTCGTTGTCCGCGCTGGACCTCGACGGTGGCGGCCAGCTGATCGCGGTACCGAACCTTGGTGATGCGGATGGCCGTGCTGTTGTCGGCGGGGTTTCAGTGCCGGTCGCAGCCGACTCGTGTCCGCTGATGCTGGTCGATTTGCCCTTGCAGGACAGGGTGTTGTCGCTCGCGTCGGCGGATCTGGTCGCGATGAGCGACTCGGTCCTGGTGTTCTCGTCCGCGGTTCCGGTGACTGTCGTAGTCGGGCAGACGCAAGCCGAGATCCCGGTGGGTGAGCAGCAGGTGGTCGACGGAGTTACCGTCATCGTCGAGCAGCGCGACGTACCGGCCGAGATCGTGCCTGCAACGCCGTCCGTCGTGCGAGCGGTCAGGCGGCGCTCCGGTCCTGCGCCCGCGCAAGAGGCCGGCACTCATGAGACGCCGCCGTCGCTTGAATCGCTCGGCGTCTACCGGGGACGTGGCACGTACTCCGCGACGGCGGAGCTGACCGATGTCGACGAATTGCTGCTGGTCGGCGCATCCGACTTGGTGGATCTGTCGATCGACGGTCAAATGCACCCCACCATCGCCGGGTTCGGCGCGACCCGGCGAGTCGACGTCGGCCCGGCGTCGGGGCGCTCGGCCATCCAGGCGACGGTGGAGATCTGGGGACATGCCAACTTCGACGACTCGCGGCTGCCGTCGCTCCGGCTGGGTGCGCTTCGCGGCCTCGGCACGGTGTGGACGGTGCAGGGCGTTCAGGATCTCGATGCCGCGTGGACCGTGGACGGTCACTGGGCTGGTCAGCCGGCTCCGCTCCGATCACTCGGCGGTTGGAGCAGCACACGGGTCGGCGTACCGGTCACCTATGCGCGCCGCCTCGACCTGCCGGGCATGGCGGCCCTTCACCTGCGCGGTGTCGATCAGCCGGTCAGCGTGAGTCTGGATGGAGGTGTACCGGCCACCGTCAACCGGGAGAACCCGTGGGTGATGCTGCCCGCCGGGACCACCGAGGTCTCGGTCACGCTGCCCCACCATCCGGGCGGTGACGGAGTCCATGCTGAGCTGCTCACCTTGCAGCCGGTGACGGATTGGACCTGCACTGCCCAGGACGACGAACTGCTCACCGCCTTCGCCACCCGCGAAACTGCTACGACGGACCTCGAGCTTCCGCTGACCCTCGAACCAGGCCAGGAAGTCTGGCTCGACGTCGACCTGCCGGCTGGCGACGAGGACTGCCTGGTCCGGATCGACGCTTCGCAGCTCAGGGTGACCGGCTGGGCAGCCGGTGAATGCCTCGGCCGGATCTGGGCCGGCGAGCGGCCCAGGTTCGCAGGCGGCGACCCGGACGTCTTGTGGGTGCCCGCTGGATGGCCGGGCCTGACGCTGCTGTTGCGGGGCGTCGCGGGTCCGGGGATTCCCGAGCTTCGTAGGCTGAAGCTAGGGCCATCCGGATCCAGAGGGGGAAATGGTGCCGAGGCAGACGTCACGTGATCTTCGCAACGAGAGCCGGTTCGAGGTTCTCCATGCGCTGTTCGAGCTGGGTCCGTCCACCCGGCAGGAGATCAGCCGGCACACCGGGCTGAGCACGGCGACCGTGGCCACGCTGGTGACGGAGTTCCTCTCCGAAGGCGTGTTGCGGATCGCCACCCTGGAGCGCAGGACCGTCGGGCGACCGTACGAGCGGCTGGCGATCGACCCGGATCGCGGCCGCATCGTCGGGGTCGACGTCGCCGAGACGTACGTGGCGGCCACCGTCTACGACATCGCCCTCACCCCGATCAGCCACGGTGAGGTGTCCCTCGACGAGCACGAGAACAGCCAGTCGTACGTCGTCGACGGCATCGTCAGCGCGGTCGAGGCGGCCATCGCGGACAGCGAGGGTGGCCTCGATCGCATCCTCGGCAGCGGGTTCAGCATGCCGGGTCAGGTCAGTCCGGATGCCGGCGTCTCGGTCTTCGCCCCGAACTGGGACTGGCACGACGTCCGGATCGAGGCGCTGCTCGAGCAGCGCCTCCGGATTCCCGTGTACGTCGACAACCCGCTCAAGGCGGTCACCCTGTCCGAGATGTGGTTCGGGGTCGGGCGGGTGTCTGAGAGCATGGCCGTGGTCAACCTCGGGACCGGAGTCGGCGCCGGGATCGCCATCGACGGAGCCCTGATCCGCGGCGCCAACAACAATGCCGGCGAGTGGGGCCATACGCTGCTTCAGCTCGACGGCCGGCAGTGCCGTTGCGGCCGGCGTGGCTGCGTCGAGGCGTACCTCGGCGTCCACGGCATCGAGACCTCGCTCGCGGAGATCGACCCGGAGCATCCGGCCCTTCAGCAACCCTTGCAACGCGGCTTCATCGAAGCAGTCGCGAAGGGGCTCGCCGCTGGCGATCCGGTACTGGCCGAGCTCGCGGCCCGTACGTCGCACTACCTGGCTGCCGCGCTCGGTGACCTCGTCAACGTGCTCGACATCCCGTCCATCACGCTCACCGGCTGGACCACGACGGCGCTGGCCGAGTGGATCGTGCCGGCCGTTCGCGAGGAACTCCCCCAGCACGTGCTGCCGGGATCCTTGCCCAATCTCTCGGTCGAGTCGTCCCGCGTGCCCGGCAACCCGGTCGCACTCGGGATGGCGGCCTTCGCGCTGGAACAGTTCCTCGGTCAGCTCGGCCTGGCCAGCCCGGCGAGTACCCCGATCACCCGCCGCCGGCCTCGCTCACAGTCCTGAATGTCTTAGGAGACAAACCTTGCAGCCCAACGCTTCAGCCTCGCGCGTCGTGATCGACCTCGACCTGCCCGGCCCGACCATCAGCCGTCACCTCTACGGCCACTTCGCCGAGCACCTCGGGCGCTGTGTCTACGACGGGTTCTACGTCGGGGAGTCCTCCGACCTGCCGAACGAGGGCGGGATCCGGCTCGACGTGGTGGAGGCGTTGCGGGCCCTGAACATCCCCAACCTGCGCTGGCCGGGCGGCTGCTTCGCCGACGAGTACCACTGGATGAACGGCATCGGCCCGCGTGCGGACCGGCCCGGCATGGTCAACACCAACTGGGGCAATGTCGTCGAGAACAACCACTTCGGCACCCACGAGTTCATGGCCCTGTGCGAACTGCTCGGCACCGAGGCGTACGTGAACGGCAACGTCGGCAGTGGCACCGTCCGGGAGATGAGCGACTGGGTCGAGTACCTGACCCGCAACGGCGACAGCCCGATGGTCCGGCTCCGCAAGGAGAACGGCCGCGACGAGCCGTGGAAGGTCCCGTTCTGGGGAATCGGCAACGAGGCCTGGGGCTGCGGCGGCAACCTGACCGCCGAGGCCTATGTCGACCTCGCGCGCCAGTACGCCACCTTCTGCCGCGAGCACGACGGCAACAAGCTCTACCGGATCGCTGCCGGTGCATCTGACTACGATCTGGCCTGGACCGAAGCTCTGATGAAGTCGATCAGCAAGCTCGGCGGCACCCCGCGCGACCTCTTCCAGGCGATCTCGGTCCACTACTACACCGTGCCCGGGCCGTGGGAGCGCAAGGGCAGCGCGACCGAGTTCGACCTGGACGACTACTACCGCACCATGATCAAGGCCCAGGACATCGACCGGATCCTGACCGGACACTCGACGGTGATGGACGCGTACGACCCGCAGCGCAAGATCGGCCTCGTGCTCGACGAGTGGGGCACCTGGTGGGACGTCGAGCAGGGCACGAACCCGGGATTTCTGTACCAGCAGAACGCCCTGCGGGACGCGTTGGTGGCCAGTCTGCACTTCGACGTCTTCCACCGGCACGCGGAGCGCCTGGTGATGGCGAACATCGCCCAGACGGTGAACGTTCTGCAGGCCATGCTGCTGACCGACGAAACCGGCCTGGTACTGACGCCGACGTACCACGTCTTCGAGATGAACAAGGGGCACCACGACGCCACCTCAGTGCCGGTGCACTTGGTCGACCGGCAAGCGCCGTACAGCCTCGACGGCAAGCAACTGGAGCTGCTCTCGGCCTCGGCCAGCGTGAAGGGCGACCAGGCGTTGGTGTCGATCACGAACCTAGATCCCACCGCGGCGGCGGAGGTAGTACTGGATCTGCGCGGAGCGACGGTTCGGGAGCACCGAGGAAGGTTGCTGACGGCACCTAAGCTGCAGATGCACAACACCGCAGGCGATCCGGAGGCGGTGACTCCGACCGCGCTGACGGAGATCGCCGCCGATCCGCGCGGGCTACGAGTGACGCTGCCGCCGCACTCGTTCGCGACCATCGAGCTCGACCTGTGAGCGTTGCGCAGCGGCCGTCGATGGGCTGGAACAGCTGGGATTGTTACGGCTCCACCGTGACCGAGCAGGAGGTGCTCGCGAACGCCCGGTTCATGGCCGAGCACCTGCTGCCGTACGGCTGGGACACCGTGGTGGTCGACATTCTCTGGTACGAACCGGCGGCCAAGGCGCACGGCTACAACGACGATCCGGTCCTGGTCCTCGACGCTCACGGTCAGTTGCTCCCGGCACCCAACCGGTTCCCGTCCGCTGTCGACGGCCAGGGGTTCGCACCACTGGCCGCCGAGATCCACGCGCTGGGCCTGCGGTTCGGCGTCCACATGATGCGCGGCATCCCACGCCAGGCGGTCGAACGCGACCTGCCGATCGCCGGTACGCCGTGGACGGCCCGCCAGGTCGCCGATACGGCGTCGATGTGCCCGTGGAACCCGAACAACTACGGCCTCAACCACGACCATCCCGGCGCCCAGGAGTACTACGACGCCCAGGTCCGGCTGCTGGCCGGCTGGGGCGTCGACTTCATCAAGGGTGACGACTTCCTCTATCCCTACCAGGCCAGGGAGATCGAGGCTTACGCACTGGCCGTCAAGCGCTCCGGACGGCCGATCGAGGTGAGCCTGTCGCCGGGCCGCGAGTTGTCGATGGCCAACCTCCCGCATCTGCGGGAGCACTCCTCGATGTGGCGGATCTCCGACGACCTCTGGGACCGCTGGGAGGATCTGGAAGCACAGTTCACCCGGCTGGCCCGGTGGGCGCCGCACTCGGCGCCTGGCGGTTGGGCCGACGCAGACATGCTGCCGCTCGGCCGGATCGGCATCCGCGCCGAGCGCGGCGACGACCGGATGTGCCGGCTGACGCCGGCCGAGCAGCGAACCATGATGAGCCTGTGGATCATCGCGCGGTCGCCGCTCATGGTCGGCGGTGACCTGCCGACGTCCCCACCGGCCACCATCGACCTGCTCACCAATGCCGACGTCCTCGAAGTGCTGTCGGCAACCAAGGACAACCGCGAGGTTCTCCGCGACGGTGACCTGGTCGTCTGGACGGCCTCCTCGACGGCACCGGAGCGCCCGGGCTCCCGCTACGCCGCCGTCTTCTGGCTGGGCGACCAACCACGCCGGGTGACCATCCCGCTGCTCTCGATCGGAGCAAGGCCGACGGACACGATCACGGAGCTGTGGACCGGCGAAACCCTGCGGCCGGCCGGGCTCGACCTGGGGCTCGAGCTCGACCCGCACGGTTCCCGCCTGATCCGGCTGGACTGACGCGAAGCGCCCGGCCGAAAGACTTGACCGGGGCGGGTGTTAGCGTTCACAGTTGAGTACGCCAGCTGACGAGGAGAACTGATCGATGCGTGTGAGAGCGTCACGGCCGCCGGTGATGGCCGACGTGGCGCGGGTCGCCGGTGTCTCGCACCAGACGGTCTCCCGGGTCCTCAACGACCTGCCGAACGTCCACCCGAACACCCGCAAGCGGATCCTGCAGGCGATCGAGGAACTGGGCTACCGGCGCAACCTCTCAGCCAGGGCGCTGGTCACCCGGAACTCCCGAGTGCTGGGCGTGGTCAGCTTCGATACAACGCTGTACGGCCCGGCCAGCACCGTGCACGGCATCGAGTTGGCCGCCCGGGCCGCTGGGTACTTCATCAGCATCGTGAGCCTCAAGGCGATCACCCAGGAGAGCGTCAAGAAGGCGATCCAGCATCTGGCCGGTCAGGGCATCGACGGGATCATCGTGGTGGCCCCGCAGCGCCAGGCGGCCCAGGCGCTGACCAGCGTGCCGGACGACATCCCGGCGGTCGCCGTCGAGGGTGGCCGGGCCCGCAAGGTGCCGGTCGTCAGCGTCGACCAGGTCGGCGGCGCTCGGCTCGCAGTGCAGCATCTGCTCGACCTCGGTCATGAGACGGTCTGGCACGTCGCCGGTCCGGACGACTGGCTGGAGGCTGAAGGCCGCCTCAAGGGCTGGCGCGAGACGCTCGAAGAGGCCGGCCGGCCGGTGCCCGAGGCAATGACCGGGGACTGGAGTCCGCGCTCTGGCTACGAGGCCGGGCTGCGACTGCCGCCCGAGGCGACGGCGGTCTTCGTGGCCAACGACCAGATGGCGCTCGGCTTGCTCCGATCACTGTCCGAACGAGGCGTGCGAGTGCCCGACGAGGTCAGCGTGATCGGGTTCGACGATCTGCCCGAGGCCGAGTTCTTCAGTCCACCACTGACCACCGTGCGGCAGGACTTCACCCTGGTCGGCCGGCACAGCATCGAATTGCTGCTCGACCAGCTCCAAGGAGATCCGCCGGTCCGGCAGCGACGTGTTGTCGTGCCCGCGACCCTGATGCCGCGCGCGAGTACCGCCGCACCCCGTGCCTGAGCCCTTTTGCCCCCGTCCATCCCCATCGCAGTGCGGAGTAGATTGTGAACGCTAACAAGACCGACCCGGCGCAGCAGTTCGTCGTCGGGATCGACTTCGGCACCCTGTCCGGGCGAGCTGTCGTCGTCCGGGTCTCCGACGGCGAGGAGCTCGGCAGCGCGGTTCACGAGTACTCCCACGGTGTGATCGAGACTGCCCTGCCGGGATCTGAGGTCCGGCTGGGCCCGAGCTGGGCTCTGCAGTCGCCGGAGGACTGGCTCGACGTGATCCGGCGCGCAGTACCGAAGGCGCTGGCCGTCTCGGGCGTAGACCCGGCTGCGGTCATCGGCATCGGTACGGATTTCACCGCTTGCACCATCCTGCCGACCCTCGCCGATGGCACGCCGCTGTGCGACCTCGACGAGCTCGCTGCCCGGCCGCATGCCTGGCCGAAGCTGTGGAAGCATCACGCCGCCCAGCCGCACGCGGACCGCATCAACGCGCTCGCCGAGGAGCGGGGCGAGACCTGGCTCGCACGCTACGGCGGCAGGATCTCCTCCGAGTGGGAGTTCGCCAAGGGCCTTCAGCTGTTGCAGGAAGACCCCGAGGTGTACGCGCGGACCGAACGGTGGATCGAAGCCGCTGACTGGATCATCTGGCAGTTGACCGGCACCGAGTCCCGCAACGTCTGCACCGCCGGCTACAAGGGCATCCGTACCGAGGACGGCTACCCGTCCCGGGAGTACCTGACCGCCCTCGACCCGGCCTTCGCCGACTTCACGGACAAGCTGGCGAGCGAACTGCTTCCGCTCGGCGCCCTGGCCGGGCGACTCACCCCGCAAGCCGCGGAGTGGACCGGCCTGCCCGCCGGCATCGCGATTGCCGCGGGCAACGTCGACGCCCACGTAACAGCAGCGGCAGCCGACGCCACCCGCCCTGGGCAACTGGTAGCGATCATGGGTACGTCGACCTGCCACGTCATGTCGTCCGATCAGCTGGCCGAAGTGCCCGGCATGTGTGGCGTCGTCGACGGCGGCATCATCGACGGGCTCTGGGGCTACGAGGCCGGCCAGTCCGCGGTCGGCGACATCTTCGGCTGGTTCGTGGACAACTGTGTGCCCCCGGCGTACGTCGCCGAGGCCGAGCGCCGCGGTGTCTCGGTGCACAGCTACCTCGAGGAGCTCGCCGCCGAGCAGGCAGTCGGAGCCCATGGCCTGATCGCCCTCGACTGGCACAACGGCAACCGGTCCATCCTGGTCGACCACGACCTGTCGGCCGTCCTGGTCGGGCAGACGCTGGCCACCCGTCCCGAGGACGGCTATCGCGCGCTGATCGAGGGTACGGCCTTCGGCACCCGGCGCATCGTCGAGGCGTTCGAGGAGAAGGGCGTCGCGGTCGAGGAGTTCATCGTGGCCGGTGGCCTGCTGAAGAACCGGCTGCTGATGCAGATCTACTCCGACGTGCTCCGCCGGCCGATCTCCGTGGTCGCCTCCGACCAAGGCCCGGCGCTCGGCTCGGCCATCCATGCAGCCGTTGCCGCCGGCACCTATCCGGACGTGCCGGCGGCAGCGGCGTCGATGGGCCGGCGGATCGAGTTCGCCTACCGGCCCGACTCCGCCCGGGCGGACCGCTACGACCTGCTCTATGCCGAGTACCGCCAGCTGCACGACTGGTTCGCCGGTGAGGCGTACGGCGGCAACGGCGTCCTGCACCGTCTCCACAAACTCAAGAACGAGGTGATCGGGTGACCGCGTCAGCAGCCGTTGCCGAACTGCGCGGCCAGGTGGCCGCGCTGCACACCGAACTGGTCCGCTACGGACTGGTCGCGTGGACGTCCGGCAACATCTCCGGCCGGGTGCCCGGCGAGAAACTTTTTGTCATCAAGCCGAGCGGCATCTCCTACGACGATCTCGCGGCCGACTCGATCGTCGTCTGCGACCTGGACGGCAACCTGGTCGAAGGCGACCTGGCACCGTCCAGCGACACGGCGGCCCACGCGTACGTGTACCGGGCCAGGCCCGATGTCGGCGGGGTGGTGCACACCCACTCGACGTACGCCTCGGCCTGGTCCGCCCGTAACGAGCCGATCCCGTGCGTGCTGACCGCGATGGCCGACGAGTTCGGCGGCGACATCCCGGTCGGGCCGTTCGCCCTGATCGGGGACGATTCGATCGGCCAGGGCATCGTCGAGACGCTGGCCGGGTCCCGCTCACCGGCCGTCCTGATGCGCAACCATGGCGTCTTCACCATCGGCAAGGACGCGCGTGCCGCCGTCAAGGCCGCGGTGATGTGCGAGGACGTCGCCCGCACGGTCCACATCGCCAGAGCGGGCGGGCCGCTCGTTCCCATCGATCCCGCTCACATCGACAGCCTCTACACCCGCTACCAGACCGTTTACGGTCAGCGCTGAGCTCTGGAGTTCACCATGAAACCCTCCCGCCGACCGCAGATCTGGTTCCTGACCGGAAGCCAGGGCCTGTACGGACCCGAAACCCTCGACCAGGTCGCCGTCCAGTCCCAGCACCTCGTCGCGACCCTGAACGACTCGGCCGACCTCGACGCCGAAGTGCTCTGGTACCCGGTCGTCACCGACGCCGACGCCATCCGGCAGACCTTCCTGAAGGCCAACGCGGCGCAGGACTGCATCGGCGTGATCGCGTGGATGCACACCTTCTCGCCGGCCAAGATGTGGATCGGCGGTCTGGAAGCACTGCAGGTGCCACTGCTGCACCTGCACACCCAGGCCAATGTCGCGCTGCCGTGGGCCGAGCTGGACATGGACTTCATGAACCTGAACCAGGCCGCCCACGGCGACCGCGAGTTCGGCTACATCCAGACCCGCCTCGGCATCCCGCGGACCACCGTCGCCGGCCACGTCAGCGACCCGGCGGTCACCGCCCGGATCGGCGGCTGGGCCCGCGCCGCCACCGGCCTGGCCGCGTTGCGATCGATGAAGGTGGCCCGCTTCGGCGACAACATGCGCGACGTCGCTGTGACCGAAGGCGACAAGGTCGAGGCCCAGCGCCGCTTCGGCGTCTCGGTCAACACCTACTCGGTCAACGATCTCGTCGCGGCGGTCGACGGCGTACCGGACAGCGACATCGACGAGCTCGTCAAGGAGTACGACGATGTCTACCAGCTCGCTGCCGAGCTGCGGGCAGGTGGCGATCGTCATGACTCGCTGCGCTACGCAGCTCGCATCGAGGCCGGCTTGCGGGGCTTCCTCGACGCCGGCGGCTTCACCGCTTTCACCACGAACTTCGAGGACCTCGGTGGGCTGCGACAGCTCCCGGGGATGGCGGTCCAGCGCCTGATGGCCGACGGCTACGGCTTCGGCGGCGAGGGCGACTGGAAGACCTCGGTACTGCTTCGCACTCTCAAGGTCATCGGTGCCGGTCGCTCAGGTGGGACGTCCTTCATGGAGGACTACACCTACCACCTGGTCCCGGGCGAGGAGCTGATCCTCGGCGCTCACATGCTCGAGGTCTGTCCGTCGATCGCGGCCGGTACGCCGTCGGTCGAGATCCACCCGCTCGGCATCGGCAACCGCGAGGACCCGGTCCGGCTGGTCTTCGACGCCGCCCCCGGCCCAGCCGTGGTGGTCGGTCTGGCCGACCTCGGCGACCGGTTCCGCCTGGTGGCCAACGAGATCGACGTCGTCGCCCCCGACCAGCCGCTCCCCCGGCTGCCTGTCGCCCGCGCGGTCTGGAAGCCCCGGCCGGACTTCCGGACGTCGGCCGAGTCCTGGCTGACCGCTGGAGCCCCCCACCACACCGTGTTGTCGTCGTCGGTCACCGCCGACGAGCTCCACGACCTGGCCACCATGCTCAAGACCGAACTGCTGACCATCGACGCCAAGACGGAGACTCGCCAGTTCCAGAAGGAGATCCGCTGGAACCAGGTCTACCACCGGCTGGCGCTCGGCTTCTGACCGTCTAGGCCAGCGGCAGCCAGACGCGCATCGCGCCGGGTCCGCGGTTGGCCCAGGCGTGGTACGGAATCGCGGTGACAGTGATCGGCGTACCGGCCGGGGAGTCCGGCTGGTACGCCTTGTACAGCTCAGTTTCGAGCGGCCTGGCGACAGCGGCGAAGCGGAGTCTGACGGCGTCCTGGTCGCGCTCTTCGGTGATGGTTGCCGAAGGGTCCAGGCGCAGTTGCTCGACCAGTACTCCGTCGGGCAGGTCGGCCTGCTCGACGCAGTACACGAGTGGTCCGCGTTCGATCGCGACGCAACCGCGGACGGCATCGACGCGCTCGTCGGCGCGGACCAGCCGGGGTCTCATCGGCAGCGTGAGCCGGATGGTGGCGCCGTCTTCGCAGGACACGCGCACGTACTCACCCGGGACCGGCTCAGCGATCACCTTCGCATCGGTGACTGCGAGGCTGGCGCCGGCTGCCCAGGTCGGTACACGGATGGCCAACTCGCCTTGTCCGCTGACGGTTACGAGGATGTCGCCGTCCCAGGGATAGCCGGTCTCGACGACGGCGGTCAGTGTGTCGGAGGCGAACGTACCGGCGCTGAGTAGCTGCAGCTGAAGTCCAGTTGTATCCGAGGTTGCCGCGTAGCCGTGCAGCGAAGCCAACAGCCGGGCAAGGTTCGGCGGGCAGCAGGCGCAGTCGTACCAGGGCAGGCGCTCGCTCGGCGAGTCCTCGGTCGATCCGTCGTGGCCGGTGCGGAGTTGCAGCGGGTTCGAGTAGAAGAAGGCGGTGCCGTTCGTTGCCATCGACGCGGCGATGGCGTTGTAGAGCGCGCGTTCCATCTCTTCGGCGTACCGGGCGTGGCCGGTCGCCAGGAGCATGCGCCAGCACCATTGCAGGGCAGCGATCGACGCGCAGGTCTCGGCGTACGCGCGGTCCGGCGGCAGCTCGTAGGGATCTCCGTACGCCTCGTCGCGATGCCGGGAACCGTGACCGCCGGTGATGTACATCTTGCTGCCGAACGCGCTGTCCCACAGTTGCTCCATCGCGTGCAGCAGCGACTCGTCCCCGTTCTCCAGGTACAGGTCGGTGACTCCCGCGGCCAGGTACAACTGCCGCACCGAGTGCCCCATGGCTTCGGTCGCCTCGCGGACCGGCAGGTGGTCTTGGTAGTACGCCGAACCGAAGCCGCCGGTCGGCAGGATCTGCCGCCCACGCCGCTCGATCTGCTGCTCGGCCGCGCGCAGGTAGGACTGCTCGCCGGTTTCGCGGTAGAGCTCGACCAGCGCGGTCTCCACCTCGGGGTGCCCGTCGATGAGCGGCCGGTCGTCGCCGAGGGCGTTGACGATCAGGTCGGCCACTCGCCGCGCGACCGCGAAGATGCGCTTGTCCTTGCCGCCACGATGCAGGGCCACGGCGGCTTGCAGGAGATGCCCGGCGCAATACAGCTCGTGGCTGTACTCGAGATGCTCGAAGGGTTCCACCCCCGCGGTTCCTTGCACGTAGGTGTTGAGGTAGCCGTCGGAGGTCTGCACCCGCTCGAGAAGATCCGCTGCCTCGGCCAGTACCGCCGCCCACTGGTCGGTGCCGGTGCGCCCCATCTCCCAGCCGATCGCCTCCAGGGTCTTGTACAGATCGGAGTCCGCGAACCAGAACCCGGTGAACTTGCCCTGTGGCGCCTCCGCACCTGCTTCGGCGAGGCGGCTGAAGTTCGCAAGCACGCCGGTCCGCCGGATGTTGTCCAGGCAGTGCGGAATGGTGGCGGTGGCATTGAGCGCCTGCCAGCCACCCAGCAGCGAAGCAGGATCCAGTTCAACGGCCGGTCTGTGAAGGTTCACTGCTGCCTCCCGCGGGAAAGTTGGGCAAAGGTTTGCTCGGCGCCCAATCTAGCGCGCTGCGGTATCTTCTAGGAAAATCTTTCCCATCCACACCAGGAAGCGGGTCATGACCGAAGAAGCCGGCCGTCCGGTCCGCCGGGTCGGCATCATCGATGTCGCCGCCAAGGCCGGCGTCTCCGTCGGTACCGCGTCCAAGGCCCTCAACGGCCGTGGCCGGCTCCGGGACGAGACCCGCGCCCGGGTCCGGTCCGTCGCCGACGAGCTCGGTTTCGCGCCGAGCAACGTGGCCCGGAGTCTGCTCACCGGCCGGACCTTCACCGTCGGCGTCATCACGACCGACAGCTACGGCCGGTTCGGCATTCCGGTGATGCGAGGCGCCGAGGACTCGCTGGCCGCCGGCGAGATGATCGCCTTCCTGTGCGACGGCCGCGACGATCCGATCCGGGAGTCGCACCACTTGCGCAAACTGCTCGAACGCCGGGTCGACGGCATCATCGTCGCCGGGCGTAGTACCGACCCGCGTCGCTCACTCGGCACCGACCTGCCGGTTCCGGTCGTGTACGCGTTCTCGCCCAGCAGCGACGAGAACGACTGCAGCGTGGTCAGCGACGAACGCGGCGCCGCACGGCTCGCGGTCGAGCACCTGGTCAACACCGGCCGCCAGCGCATCGCCCACATCACCGGCCCGGAATCCCACGCCTCGGCTCGCGAACGAGCCGCTGGCATGACCGAAGCCCTGTCCACCCAAGGCCTCGAACCTGTCGGCCCGCCACTCTTCGGCAGCTGGACCGAGGCCTGGGGACGCTTCGCGGTGGCCCAACTGCTCCGCGCGAAGGAAGACTTCGACGGCGTGTTCTGCGGCAGCGACGTCCTGGCCCGCGGCGTGACCGACGGACTGCGGGAGGCCGGGATCTCCCTGCCCACCCAGGTCGGTGTTGTCGGCGTCGACAACTGGGCCCTGGTCGCCGAGGCCGCCCGTCCGCCACTGACCACGGTGGACCTCGGCCTGGAGGAGATCGGCCGCCACTCCGCCGAGCTGTTGCTAAAAGCAATCAATGGCCGGCCGAGCCCCGGTCTCCACGTCGTCCCCGGCCATCTGGTGGTCCGCGAGTCCTGACTACAGCCGGCGGGCGATGAAGGCCAGGAGCTGTTGGTGGGTTTCGGCGTCGGCGGCTGCGACGAGGCCTGGGCCGGTGTGGAGCGGGGCCCCGCGGAGGTCGGTGACGATGCAGCCGGCTGCCTGGCAGAGCGCGATGCCTGGGGTGAAGTGCACGCTGTCCCGGAGTACGCCGTTCGACACGTACGCCGCCCGTCGGCCGGCCGCTGTCCAGGCCAGGGTGAGGGTGGTCGACGAGATCCGGGGCGCGAACACCTCCCGGAAATCCGCGTCGATCAGGTCCGCGGGCAGCAGCTCGGCGTCGCGAGGGGCGTCGGCATCGATGTCCACCAGCCTTGAGGTTGCTGAGGGCACCAACTTTGCATCGACGCCGGACCGGCGGAGCGCGGACGTGGTACCGGCGGTCCAGAAGATGTCGCCGGCGAGCGGGTCGGCCACTGCCGCCACCAGCGTTTCCGCGCCGGAGCGTAGGGCGATGTTCACCGAGAAGAGCGGCGTCTGCGCGGCGAAGTTGAGAGTGCCGCAGAGCGGGTCGACCAACCAGGTGCGATCGCTCTGGCCGGTGGCGCCGAACTCCTCGCCCACTACCGCGTCGTCGGGCCGTGCCGCGCGGATCACTTCGCCGATCACCTTCTCCGCGGCGAGATCGGCATCCGTCGCGAAGTCGGTCGGCGACTTGTCGTGCCGCCCGACCGCAGTCCCGTACAGGTCCCGTACCACCGCTGCCCCGGCCTCGGCCGCGGCGATCGCCACCTCGATGTCATCCATGCCGGTCAGGATGTCAGGGTCACCGAACCGCGGGTGAAGCGGCATCCGGGACCAGCAACCGCGGGGTCCCGGTCGGGGTGATCGGAGTCGACCAGATGTCGGAACTCGCACCACGCTTGAGTGCGTAGAGCAACGTGTTGTCGTCCCGCCAGAGCGGCTGATCATCGATCGCCCGACCTTCCGCCGGATGCGTCACCTGACCAGTACTGAGCTCCAGTACTGCGAGCCGCCAGCTCCCGTCGGCGTTCTTCTGCTTGAAGGCGATCCGCTTCCCGTCCGGCGACAGCGACGGGCATTCGACGTTCTGCGCGACGGCCTCGCCCCGGTAGCGGCGGTAGTCCACCTTGAGCAGGTAGGTCTTCCCCTTGCTGCCCAAGGTCACATAGAAGTGGTTGCCGTCGGCCTCGAACGTGATGCCCCAGTAGTTCACGTCCGACGCGAAGTAGCGGCGGCCGTCGATGAAGACCGGCAGCTCCTCGATGCTCTTGAGCAGTTGCCCGGTCTCGGTGTCGTAGAGCCCGCTGCGGGTGGAGAATCCGGTGGTGGCGTAGGAGTCGCCGCTGACGAACAAGGTCCAGTTCACGATCTTGCCGTCCGGCGAGACCCGGGCGCGGCTCGGCGTACCGGGCAAGGTCTCTTTGTGCTTGATGGCCAGATCGGGCCCGAGCACGAGCATCTCCGTGTAGGGCGGCAGCGAGCCGAGTTTGATCCGCAGACAGACGCTCGTACCGCGGGCTGTCGCGAACCGGTCGCAGCGTAGCCCTTCGATCGTTCGCGGGCCGTCCGGCTCGGTGAGGGACACGGCGGACAGCTTGCCCTGGTCCGGTCCTTTGGCGAGATTGCGGAAGTACAGGTTGCCCGCGGTCAGCGCGAGTTGTCCGTTGGCGACCGGCCTGGCATTGTCCGCCGGAGCGCCACCCCGCGCCTGCACGACGTACAGGGCTGCGGCGCCGAGCAAGACGACCACACCGAGCGCTCCGGCCAGAAACTTCTTCATCGTGCTTCCTCCAAAGGTCGGACGACGGCGGCCGCGACCGTGACCACCAACAGGGCGGCGGTGGTCAACAGGAGGGCCGGCCGGAGATCCCACAGCGTCCACGCGAGCCCGACGAGCACAGCCGACACCATCCGGGCCAGCGCCTGTCCCGTCTGGAGCAGAGCCATCCCACTCGCCCTCAGGTGCTCCGGCAGCAAGGGACCAGCCGCAGCAGGCAGTACTCCGTCAGTCGCGGCGTAGAACGCGCCATGCAAGCCGAGCGCGGCAACTGCGAACCACGGACTCTTCACCGGACCGCACAGCAGCACGAGAGCCAACACCAGAGATATATGTCCTGCCAGGAAGAGCTTCCAGCGCCCGATGCGGTCAGCCAGCCGCCCAAGGGGAACGGCCAGCAGCAGGAACGTCGCGGCGGTGCCGATCGGCAGCAGCGGGAACAGCGCGGTGTCGACGTCCCACCTGCGCTGCAACGCGAGATAGACAAAGGAGTCGGTGATCGTCACCAGCCCCAGTGCCGCCGCCCACCCGCAGCACCGCCGAAAGTCCTTGATATTCAGGAGTTTGAGCATTCCGCGGAGCGGCACAGCGGTGGGCGGGCCTACTCGCGGATGGTCTTTGACGAGCATGACCAGCAGTAGCACGCCACAACAGGCGATGGCGAAACTGCTGACGAAGACGGCGTCGAAGTCACCGAGGCTGGCCCACAGAACCCCGGCCGCCACCAGCGGTCCGAGCAGGGCACCGACCGTGTCCATCGCCCGATGGACACCGAACGAGCGGCCCAGCGCCTCCGGCTTGCTGCTCAACGAGATCAGCGCGTCACGAGGCGCCGTGCGGATGCCTTTGCCGGCCCGGTCCACCGCCAGCACCCCGCCGATCGCCGCGATCGACGATCCGGCTGCCAGCAGGCCGAGCTTGCTGACCGCTGACAGCCCGTAGCCGATGCCGGCGACGGCTTTGAGCCGCCGCCAGCGATCGGCGACATGCCCGCCGACGAGTCGCAGTACCGCGGTCGCCCCGGCGTAGAGCCCGTCCAGCAGACCGAACTGCAACGGGTTCAGACCGAGCCCGATCACCAGGTAGAGCGGCAGGATCGCCGTCACCATCTCCGAGGAGATGTCGGTCACCAGGCTGACCACCCCGAGCGCGACCACGTTGGCCGGCACCCGGCGCCATCTGCGCCGCCCGACCTTGGTCGAGGCGCTACTACGACTCTCGGCGAGATACATCAGTCAGACCTACGAGTGGCAGGTGTAGGTCGGGCTGGCGTCCAGGGTCCGGCTGTCCAAGCCAATCAGCGAGCTCTGGAAGGTGTTGTCGGTCATCGAGAGCTTCAGGACCCCGTAGGTCTTCAGCAGCTTCGCGGTGGCCGGATGTGCGGCGTTCGGCGTGTACAGGTCCTTGCCGCCGGTGCCACCGATGATCTGGACCGGACCGTTCGAGTCGACCCTGCCGTCCTTGGCCTGCGGCAGGAAGCGCTCGTAGTGGTGGTCGTGACCGTTGAGGACCAGGTCGACCTTGGCGTCGACCAGCATGTCCCACACCGGAGCGACGGATGGGTTGTCGCCGTGGCTGCCGGAGCTGTAGCGCGGGTGGTGGAGGTAGACGAGGACGCAGCCCTTGGTGTTGTTCGCGAGGTCGTTCCGCAGCCAGGTGACCTGCTCCGGCTCGGCCAGGCCGTTCTCGCCGCTGAAATCGTTGGAGTCGAGGCCGATGAAGTGCCAGTTGCCCTTGTTCCAGCTGTAGTACCGCTTGCCCTGGGGCTTGGCGATGGCCGAACCGAAGTACTGCTCGTAACCGGAGAACGCCGGCGAGGCGTAGGTCTCGTGGTTACCGGGAATCGGCTTGGTGATCGACTTGAACCGGCCCCAGGTCTTGGCGTAGTAGTTCTGGAAGTCGGACAGATGCGCGTCGTCGTACTGGTTGTCGCCCATCGTGAGCACGTTGGCCGGAGCCATCTGCTCGACCAGCGTCGCGGTCTTGGGGTGGATGCAGCTCGAGCTGGACGCCGTGCACTGGTCGGCGATGTCGCCGGCCGCCGCCAGAACGAAGTTGGTACCGGTCGCGCTGGTCGTCACAGTGATGGCCGCACTCGCCGCCGACGCGTTGCCGGCGAGGTCATGAGCACGGACGGAGTAGTGGTAAGCAGTACCGGCAGTCAGCCCGCTGTCGGTGTACTGCGTGGTGGCGGACGAGCCGACGACGACACCGTTGCGCAGCACGTCGTACGCGCTCACGCCACGGTTGTCTATCGACGCCGTCCACTCGAGCGCGGCAGTCGTCGATGTGACCGCTGTGGACTTCAGACCGGTCGGTACCGTCGGGGCCTCGGTGTCGTCACCCGAGTCAGCGGTGCCGTAGACCTCGAGCTCCCACAGCGAGTAGCCGTAGCTGGTTCCTCGCGTGGTGCCGTACACACGGACGTACCGGCCATGGCCGGACAGCCCGGTCAGATCGTCGATGGCGCCGTTGCCGTCGGTGACGCTCTTGATGGTCCGGTAGGTGGTCCCGTCGTCGGAGACCTCGACCCGGTACACCTTGGCGTAGGCGACCTCCCAGTTGAGCTTGACCCGGCTGATGGTGGCCGGCTGGCCGAGGTCGACGCGGATCCACTGCGGATCCACGTACTCGGTACTGGCCCAGCGCGTCGTCGTGCTGCCGTCGACCGCTTTATCGCCGGTCAGCGTGCTGGTCTCGTTGCTGGAGGTGAGGACTGGCTTCTGCCGGGACAACAGCACATCTGCGGTAGTCCCAGCACTTGCGTTGGCGGCCCCGAGGCCGGCGACCAGTAAGAGCGGTAACAGGATTGCCGAACGATGGATTCGTCTGAACATGAGGCGGACTCCTGAGGACAGAACAGTGAATTGTTAGGAAAGTTACCTAACAGATAACCGACCGTCAATGCCCCACCGCAGACTGTCCTGACGGGTCCGCCGCCTGGTCAAACCAGCTTTTTCACGGCCTCCCGTAGGTTTCCAGCAGTCGTAGCCAGATCTCGTTGATCGTCGGGTAGGCCGGTACTGCGTGCCAGAGGCGGTCCAGTGACACCTCGCCGACGACCGCGATGGTTGCCGCTTGCAAGAGATCGGAGACGTCCGGGCCGACGAAGGTGACGCCAAGGATCACCTTGCGCTTCTCGTCGACGACCATCCGGGCCGTGCCCTTGTAGTTGTCCGCATGAACGCTCGCGCCGGCGATGTTGCCGAGCTCGTAGTCGACGACACGGATTTCGTAGCCTGCCTTTTTCGCAGCCGCCGCAGTGAGACCGATCGACGCGACCTCCGGCTCGGTGAAGGTGACCTGCGGTACGGCTTGCTGGTCCGCCGTCGCCACATGGGTGCCCCACGCCGCATCCGACACCGTGGCGCCGTTCGCGCGGGCGGCGATCACGTCACCGGCAGCGCGCGCCTGGTACTTGCCTTGGTGGGTCAGCAGCGCGCGATGGTTGACGTCGCCGACGGCGTACAGCCAGTCAAAACCCTTGACCAGCAAGGTGTCGTCGGTCTCCAGCCAGCTGCCCGGCTTGAGTCCGATAGTCTCCAGACCGAGGTCGCCGGTCCTCGGCGTACGACCGGTCGCGACGAGCACTTCCTGCGCCGAGACGGTCGAGCCGTCGCCCAGCTCCAGAACGACCTGGTCGTCCACTCGCTTCACGCTCTTGGTCTCGGTGTTGAGCAGCACCGTGGCGCCGAGCTCACGCAGCCCGTCGGTCACCATCTCGCCCGCGAACGACTCCATCGCCTCGAGCAATCCACTGCGCGCGATCACGGTCACCTCAGTACCGAAACCGGCGTAGGCCGTCGCCATCTCGGTGGCGACGACGCCGCCGCCGATGATCGCGAGGCTACGCGGTACCGCCTTCACGCTGGTCGCGTCGCGGCTCGTCCAGGGGTCGGCTTCGCGCAGTCCCGGGATGCCGGGCACGAGCGCATCGGACCCGGTCGACACGACGACGGCGTGCCGCGCGGTCAGTACCTGGTCCCCGACCGTCACCTGCTTCGGCCCGGTGATCCGGCCGTGGCCGCGGACGAGCGAGATGCCGGCGCTGTCCAGCCACTTCACCTGGCCGTCGTCCTTCCAGTGACTGGTGAAGTCGTCACGCCGGGCGAGCACGGCCGGTACGTCGAGCTCACCGGTCACCGCCTGGGCTGCACCCGGCACCCGCCGGGCGGCGCGGAGTACCTGGGCCGATCGCAGCAGCGCCTTCGACGGCATGCAGGCCCAGTACGAGCACTCGCCGCCGACCAGTTCGCTCTCGACGATCACCGCGGTCAGACCGCCCTGGACCGCGCGGTCGGCGGCGTTCTCGCCGACTGCGCCGCCACCCAGGACGATGACGTCGTACTCCGTCGTTTCCATCGCTGACTCCGCCTTAGTTGTTGTCGCCCGCAGTACGGACGATCCGGTATCCGCTGTCCGCCAAAGTCCGGGTCATGTGCTCTGCGTACCACTGCGGCCACTGCTCGTCGAACCTGCCGCCGAGCTCCTCCGCCTCGTGGACGCCGTGCGCCGCCGCTGCCCGTTGCAGGGCGTCGAGAATGACCCAGGTCTGGTCTTTCACCGTATCCATGGTTGCAGCCCTTTGCTCGTCGGCCCGGTCAGCGACCCGGCGCGCGGGTGACGACTTCCTGGATGATCCAGCCGTTGCCATCCGGGTCGTCGAAGGAGAGGTAGGAGCCGTAGCTGGCTCGCTCCGGGTGCGGGCCGGTCACCCGGTTGGCGTCACCGGCGTGATGGAAGACGCCGTCGGCGTCGTGCCAGACCTCGCTGACGTCGATGCCCTTCGCGACGAGCTCGTCCCGGGCCGCCTCGATGTCCTTGACGACCAGGTGCAGCCCCTGAGCCGAGCCGGGCTCGCCGGCCGCTACTCCGCTGCCGAAGATGATCGCGGCCTCGGACCCCGGCGGAGTGGCCTGTACGACCCGGAAGCCCTGGTCGGTGGAGAAGTCGGCGTCTAGGCGCCAACCGAGCTGCTCGTAGAAGGCCTTCGCCTTGTCGACGTCACTGACCGGGATCACCACTACCTCTAGTTTCATGTCCATACCGGGACGGTAGGAGCCCGGCTGCCTTCCCCGCGCCCGTCAGATGACGCTATTGGTGTACGTCAACCGCTCGCTGGGGCGCCGGGATGTGCCGGCTGAAGGTCAGGCACAGGCTGGCCGCTACGCAAGCCAATGCGACCGGCACCATCGTGTAGCGGTAGCCGGAGGTGGTGGCCAGGATGGCTGCGCCGAGCGGGCCAATCGCGCGGGCGGCCAGTACCGGCGTCGCGAGCGCGCCCGAGATGGTGCCGTAGCCGGAAGCGCCGTACCGCTCTAGCAGGATCGCAGGGGTGGCGAGCGTGGAGACGCCGAAGCCGAGCCCGAACAGCACGATGCAGAGCGCCGCACCGAGAGGGTGCCGACCCAGTAGCGGCAGGATGCCGATCGCGAAGCATTGGATCAGGAAGGTGCGCGCGGCGATCGTCGACATGTCGAGCCAGCGCTGCAGGACGGAGGTGACGATGCGGCCGGTGACGGAGTACAGGCCGAGGAGTCCGGTCAGGCCCGCGGCGACTGCGGGCTGGTAGCCGAGGTCGACGAGAAAGAGCACCAGGTGGACCGACACGATCGCCAGGGCGCCGCTGTGCAGGACGAAGCCGGTCGTGATCAGCCAGAAGCCGCCGTCGCGGAATGCTGTGCGGATCGCGCGACTTCGATCCGCACGGTCGGTGCCTGATCTCGCATGGGTCGGCCGGGTATGCCGGAGAGCGAGTGCGTGCAGCGGCACGGTCACCAGGTTGTGGATCAAGCCGAGGATCAGCAGTGCGTGCCGCCAGCCGTGCGCGCGGATCAGCTGTCCCGCGAGCGGGATGAAGATGGTGCTGGCGAGACCGGCAACCAGCGTGACGACCAGCAAGGCGTTGGTACGACGCTTCGGCTCGAGTACTGCGACCAGCACGGCGATGGCCGGGCCGTAGAGGACCATCGCCGACGCGATGCCGATCAGCACGAACACGGCGTACAACTGGACGACGTTCTGCACCTGCGACCAGGCGAGGATGGCGACGCTGCCGAGCAGCGAGCCGATCGTCATCATCAGGTGGGCGCCGCGCTTGTCGAGCCAGCGGCCGACGGGCACCGACATCACGCAGCTGACCAGGATCGCGAGGGTCAGCGCGCCCGCCGAGGTGGCCGTGGAGATGCGAAGGTCGGCGCTCATCGGGCCGAGGAAAACGCCGAAGACGTAGTACAGGACGCCGTAGCCGACGGTCTGGGTGATCGCGAGCGCGGCCACCACCAGTGAACGGTTGCCGCGCGGGTCGTCGGAGCCGACGCTCGGCTCGTGCTGCGCAGACATTGAGCTGACTATGTCCGGAGGATGGTCGGTCGGCAAGAGGCCAAGTTATGGTCCACTTGGAGCGAGCTGTATTGGACCTTTATGGCGGGCCAAAAGCGTCTTAGGTTGAGGTTATGAGCAACCATTCCTGGCCGGCGTACAGCAGGGCGTGCGGCGCCATGTTCCTGGTCGGCAGCCTCGCGGCCGTGTCCGGCGTCGTGAACGATTTCCCCTTCTTCGGCGGTCAGGCCGCGCGATCTCATCTCGGCCGCGCTGTTGTTCGCCGTCGCTGCCGGCCGGCGCATCCCGCTGATCCGGCCTACCACCCGCGAGACGCTGCTGCTGATCGCGCTCGCCGCGACCGGGCTGGTGTTGTTCAACCTGTTTGTCATCGAGGGGACCAAGCACGCGAACCCAGCCATCGTCGGGACGATTGTGGGCACCGTCCCGATCGTCCTGGCGCTCGCCGGACCGCTGATGCGGCGGACCAGGCCGTCTGGGCGGATCCTCATCGCCGCCTCGATCGTGGTGGCGGGCACTGGCGTCGCCTCCGGGCTCGGGACCTCCGACGCGCAGGGCATCCTGTACTCCTTGGGCGCCCTGGCCTGCGAAGCCTGCTTCTCACTGCTGGCACTTCCCTTGCTGGTCAGGCTCGGGCCGGTGCGGGTGTCCGCCTATACAGCAGCCACCTCGGTGCCGATGTTCATCGTCCTTGGTGTACTGACGGACGGCTCCGGCTTCATCCGTACTCCGAGCCTGGCCGAGCTTGGCGGGCTGACCTACCTCGCGGTGCTGGTGAGCGGAGTCGCCTTCCTGCTCTGGTACCGGGCATTGCCGATGCTGGGGGCCGACCGGGCCGGTCTGTTCGCCGGGGTCATTCCGGTGGGGACGATCATCACGTCACTGGTCCTGGGCTTTGGTCTTCCGGCGCCGGGTGAATTGCTTGGCGTGGTGCTGGTGATCGCCGGACTGCTGGTCGGCCTCTATCGACCGCGGGCAGTGGCGCTGGCGGTTGTGGCCCGGGAGGAAGTTGACATCCGGTGATGTTCGGCGTGCAATATATTGCATGTTGCCAGCGCACTCACGACAGGATCTTTGATGAGTCTCAGCGACTTCCCGCGTCATTCCCTCACCTTTGGCCCGAGCCCGGTCCATCCGCTCAAGCGCCTGTCGGAGCAGCTTGGCGGAGCGGCGATCTGGGCGAAGCGGGAGGACTGCAACTCCGGGCTCGCGTTCGGTGGGAACAAGACCCGCAAGCTCGAGTACCTGGTGCCCGACGCCCTGGCCCAGGGCGCGACCCACCTGGTCACGATCGGCGGGATCCAGTCCAACCACACCCGCCAGGTCGCGGCCGTCGCGGCAACGCTGGGGCTCAAGGCCCGGCTGGTCCAGGAGAGCTGGGTCGACTGGCCCGACGCGGTCAACGACCGGGTCGGCAACATCCTGCTCTCGCGCATCATGGGCGCTCAGCTCGAGCTCGTCGAGGCCGGTTTCGGTATCGGCTTCAAGGAGAGCTGGGAGAACGCGCTGGAGGAGATCCGTTCCGAGGGTGGTGTCCCCTACGCGATCCCCGCCGGCGCCTCCGACCACCCGCTCGGCGGTCTCGGCTTCGCGAACTGGGCGGACGAAGTACGGGTCCAAGAGGATGCCCTTGGCATCTTCTTCGACACCATCGTGGTCTGCTCGGTGACCGGTTCCACCCATGCGGGCATGATCGCTGGCTTCGCCGGGCAGGACCGCCCGCGCCGGGTGATCGGCATCGACGCCTCCGCCAAGATCGACGAGACCCGCGCCCAGGTGGAGAAGATCGCCCGCCACACCGCGGCCCTGATCGGCCTCGGCCGCGAACTCCGCGACGACGAGATCACCGTGCTCGAAGGCTGGGCCGGCCAGTACTACGGCATCCCGGTCCAGAGCACCCTCGACGCCATCCGCCTCACCGGCAGCCTCGAAGGCGTGATCCTCGACCCCGTCTACGAAGGCAAGTCCATGGCCGCCCTCATCGACCTGGTCCGCAGCACCGAGATCCCCCGCACCTCCACAGTCCTCTACGCCCACCTAGGCGGCCAACCAGCCCTCAACGCCTACTCCGCCCTCTTCAAATCCTGACCTCACAAGCTGAGTCGAGCTAGTGCCGGGCCGGATGCGTTGGTCAGGCCCGCGGGGCGGCCGGTAGCGAGAAGGATCAGGTCGGCCAGCGGAGCGCGGAGTTCCTCAGTACCGTCGCCGCCGGACCAGTCGGCATCTGTTGCCACCAGTCGTACGCCGCGCAGGCGTTTGCGCGCGCCGTAGAAGGCGCTCGTACGGACGTGTTCGAGCGCCGCGATCGCCGGCTCCGTTGGCATCGCCCTCGCCCGACCGAGCGGCCGGGCAATGTCCTGGCCGTGGACCAACGCGTCAAGCAGGCAGTCGAGGTGACTCGAGCCGGGCGCATGGCGCTCCGAGCCCGCGGTGGAGCGGATCTGCTCGATCAGCTCTTCCCGGCTGTACTGCGTGGCGCGCCGCCGAGCCAGCTCCGCCTCCATCCGGTCGAAGCTGCCGCGCGCCTTGATCGCACCCCACACGGCCATGCCCAACGTCATCCGCGTCGACAGCGTCAAGTGCGCCGCGACATCCAGCACCGTCCAGCCGGTGCACAACGAGTCCGCCGACCACTCGTCGTCGCTCAGGTCAGCCAGCAGCTCGGCGAACGACAGCCGCTCAGCCTCGACCCAGCCCATGAGCTCGCTCATCGCGCCGCCTCCTGGGCGTTCAGTTCGACCCGGTGGTGGTGAGCCTGCCACCAAGCGTCATCGCCAGGTGGGACAAAATCGTTCGGACGCTGCAAGCCGACAACCCCGTCGATCAGCTCGCGGGTGAGATCGGCGTGACCAGCATGGCGGTGGGACTCGGCGATCACGTGGATCAGTACTCGCTGCAATGGAGTCTTGGCGAGCTCAGGCGACCACCACGGAACGTACCCGGTGGAATCCAGCTCCAGGTCGGCGATCGTCGCGTCCGCGTGAGCAGCCGCCCGCCGATACAGCTCGACGACGGATTCGCGGGACTGCCCGGCCGGTACCCAGTGGTCCGCGTTGGGCTCGGCGTCCTGGCGGAACCACTCGGGCGGATCGGCGATCGGGCGGTCGAAGACGAGGCCGAAGTACAGCATCTCGACGCCGGCCAGGTGGTTGACGAGGCCGAGCAGGTTGGTGCCGGTCGGCGTCAGCGGCCGGCGTACGTCGTACTCGGATAACCCGTCGAGCTTCCACAACACCGCCTCGCGGGCGGCGCGCAGATAGCGGTGCAAGTCGGCTTTCAGGTCCATCGAAAGGTCCTCTCTGGTGATCGGTTCGCAGGTAGGACTCCCCCGATGAGGCAGACTCATCGGTGTGAGTGAAATTTCCGTGGAACTGGCCGAGGACCTCACCCTGGCGCAGCGGGGCGACGATGCCGCCTTCACCCGCCTGGTCGAACCGCTACGGCGCGAGTTGCACGCTCATTGCTACCGGATGCTCGGTTCGTCGCACGATGCCGACGACGCTCTGCAGGACGCTTTACTGCGCGCCTGGAAGGGAATCGCCCGGTTCGAAGGCCGCAGTACGCTCCGCTCCTGGCTGTACACGGTCGCCACCCGGACCTGCCTCGACCTGGTCGAAAGCCGCGGCCGTCGTGCGCTGCCGATGGACCTCGGCCCGTCGAGCGAGCGCGCCGTACTGGACGACCCACCACTCACAGAGATCGCCTGGCTCGGTCCGTACGCAGTCGGCGAACTCGCCGGCGGCCCGGTCGCCCGCTATGAGCAGCGCGAAGCGGTCGAGCTCGCCTTCGTGGCCGCGCTCCAGCACCTGCCTGGCAACCAGCGGGCGGCCCTCCTGCTGTTCGAGGTACTCGGCTTCACCGCGGCCGAGATCGCCACCATGATGGACACCTCGACCGCCTCGGTGAACAGCGCACTCCAGCGCGCCCGCCGGATCGTGGCCGACAAAGTCCCGGCCGCCAGCCAGCAACAGACGATCCGCGAGCTCGGCGAGGGCCGCGTCAAGGAACTCGCCACGAGCTACTCGACCGCTCTCGAACGAGGTGACGCCGACGCCCTCGTCGCGCTGCTCACCGAGGACGTCACCTGGTCGATGCCGCCACTCGGCCACTGGTACCACGGCATCACCGCCGTGATGGACTTCGCCAGCGAGATCCCGCTGACCCGATGCCCGAGCTGGCGCAACGTCGTCACCACCGCCAACGGCCAGCCCGCGATCGCTTGCTACCTGGGCATGACGCCGGACAGCGACCACACCGCCTGGTCGATCAACGTCCTGACCTTGCGCGACGGAAAGATCGCCGCCGTCACCTCCTTCATCGGCGCCGAACACTTTCCCCTCTTCGGCCTGCCCGCCACTTCACCCGACTCGCCGCAGGGCCCTTTCTCGCCGGCTGGCGACAGTTGAGCCGGACTCGCGACGAGCCATCCTTCGGAGTACGACGGGAGCCAGCAGCAACCCGACTGCCGCCCAGACACTGAGGACCCCGATCGTCTCCAAGTGCCGCCAGGACTCGCCGATCTCGACCGCGACCGCCTCGCTCGGGAGCAGCGCGGAGCGCATCCCGAGTCCGAGCCAGTAGATCGGCGTCAGTTGCGCGATCCACTCCAGCCAGGTGGGCAGTGCCGTGACCGGGTAGAAGATGCCCGAGATCGCGATCAGCCCGAGCACCGGCAACTGCATCAGGCCCTGCGAGCGCACACTCGTGAACACCGACCCCAGGATCGCCCCGATCGGCAACGTCGCCAGCAAACCGAGCAACAGCACCCACCCCAGCGTCAGCCAGGCTTCCGGCCGACCGACCGAGAGCCCGCCGATGATCAGCAGTCCCGGGATCAGCAGGATCGCCAGGTCCGCGATCAGCCCGCCCGCCACCGAGACGACCTTGCTGACCAGGTAACCGACCATTCCGTTCGGAATCGCCTTGGCCCGCAGCAAGGTGCCGTCTTCGCGGTCGGCGGTCAGCTGCTGACTCATGCTGACCATGCCCATCGCCGCGTTCATCCCGAGCATGCTCGGCAGGGCCAGCGCGCCGAGCGCGAAGCCGGTCGCCCCGAACGACTTGTCCCGCAGGAAGTACAGCGCTATCAACATCAGTACTGGCCAGAGGAAGTGGCTGATCAGCTCACCGGGATTCGTGAACGACTGCCGCAGCTCGATCACGCCGCGCCGCCAGCCGGTCCTGATCGCGGTCATCGGGCCACCTCGCTCTGTCGTACCAGCGTCAGGTAGGTGTCCTCGAGACTGGCCCGGCGGACCTCCAGCTCGGCCACCGATTCGCCGTACTGGTGGAAGAGTCCGCGGACGAACGCGGTCGACTCCTCCGTCGACTCGGTGAAGCGCCGGCCGCCGATCGACCAGCGCACCTCGTCCTGGCCGGCGATCTGCCGGGTCAGCTCGGCTTCGGTGCCGGTGGCAACTATCCGCCCGGCGGTCAGGACCAGGATGCGATCGGCGAGCTTGCCCGCCTCGTCGAGATCGTGCGTGGTGAGCAGTACGGTCGTCCCCTCCTCCGCCGCCAGCCGCTGCACCAGCTCATGGAATTCGTACCGCGCGACCGGGTCGAATCCGACGGTCGGCTCGTCGAGGAACAGCAGCTCAGGCCGTCCGACGATCCCGATCGCCACATCCAGCCGTCGTCGCTGCCCACCAGACAGCGTCTTGATCTTCTTCCCCGCATGCTCGGTCAGCCCGACCGCCTCGATCAGCTCGTCGGCATCCCACGGCCGCTGGCGCTCGGCGGTCGAGTACGGCACGTAGTACTCGCCGAGATGCGCAAGCAACTCACGTACGCGCCACTTGCCGTGGTCTCGCCACGACTGCAGTACTACGCCCAGCCGCGCGCGCCACCGCTCGTCACCATCGGCCGGATCCATCCCGAGCACCTGCACCCGCCCAGCCGACCGCAAGCGAAACCCCTCCAGAATCTCGATCGTGGTCGTCTTCCCAGCGCCGTTGGGGCCGAGCAACGCCAGTACTTCGCCGCGATGCGCCCGCAGCGTCACGTCGTGCAGGACATCGGTCGCGCCGTACCGCATCCGCAGCCCGTCGACCTCGAGCACGACTTCATCGATTCTCGTCATACCTCAGAAGCTAGGTTGCGTTTCACAACTCGGCAACGCTCATTGCAGGCCAGAACTACAAACATTGCAGGAATCTCAGCTATTGTTGCAATGAGCTTGAGCGCGAACGCAACCAACGGAGGAGGACCAGATGCCCGGCGGGCGGCTGACCCAGCAGGATCGCCAGTTGATCGCCACCTGGCTGGCCGACGACTACGGGTATGCCGACATCGCACGCGAGCTCGACCGCCCGACCTCGACGATCAGCCGCGAGGTCACCCGCAACGGCGGACGCACCGGCTACCGCGCCGAGCACGCCCATCTCGCGACCGGTTCACGCGCTCGCCGGCGCAAGCGCCCGACCCCGGCGGAGACAGCACCGACCACGGACGCCTATGGCCGGGACCGCGAGGCAGTCCGCGACTACACCGAACTGTTCGCCGAGACGATGGTGGAGACGGGCCTCCCGCGGATGGCCTCGCGAGTGCTCTCCTCTCTCTACACCGCGGACGCTCCCAGCCTCACCGCGGCCGAGCTCGTCCGCGAGCTGAAGGTCAGCCCTGCCTCGATCTCCAAAGCGATCGGCTACCTGGAGGGCCTCGAGCTGGTACGCCGCGAGCCGGACCCCGGCAAGCGGCACGAGCACTATCTGATCGCCGAGGACATCTGGATCCAGGCCTGGCGGACCAGCGCCCGCGCCAACGCGAACTGGGCCGGTACGGCGCGCAAGGGTGCCGAACTGTTCGATCCAGCCACCCCGGCCGGTCAGCGGCTCGAACGGATGAGCCTGTTCTTCCAGCAACTCAGCGACGACATGTCCGGCGCCGGCCCGACGCCGGAGCTCGCCGAAGACACCGTCACCATCCTGGCGGCGCTCGTCCACGCGGCCCGCCCCATCACCACGACCCAACTAGCCGGCGCCCTCGACTGGCCAGCAGACCGCGTCACCACGGCGCTGTCCACCGCTCAGACCTACCAGGCCTTCACCGACCCACTGACCGTCAAGCTAGTTGCCCCTGGCACCTACCAGATCGCCACCACCCGACTCACGGACGCTCAACAGCGGGCGCTCCAGGCCTGATCAACTCCCTCGCGACCTGCCGGAGCGACCCGGCGCGCAATACGCCATCGGCCAGACCGATCTCGACCAAGTTGTCGAAGACGCGGTGATCGTCCGCCGACGCCTTGATCCCTGCGTCCAGTACGCGCCCCGACCTCGTCAACCGCGCCGCCAGCGTTGTGTCCCGAAAATGCCGCCCCAGCAACTTGCCGGCAGCCCGCCGATACTCCAGGCCGGCGTCGCCCCGCCGTACCGCCCGCGCAGCCGCCCGTCCGGCGAGCAACCCCGTCGCGACGGCGTAGTAGATCCCCTCGCCAGTCATCGGATTGATCAACCCGGCAGCATCTCCGACCAGCATCACCCGCCCGCGCTGCGGACGCCACGACCAGCCGGACAACGGCAGCTGATGCCCTCGCCAGTTCTCCCCCCCAACACTTGCCCCTGGCAACAACACCTCCAACTGGGTCAGCAACTCCGCCCGAGTCGGTTGCCGTCCCGCCCGCAACTGCTCCCCATAGCCAACGTTCGACCAGCCGTCACCGCAATCGAACGACCACGCATACGACGGCTGCCGCGCCATCCCGAACACGATCACCTGCTGCGCGGCTCGATCCGGTGGCGTCGGCGCGTACCCCCGCAACGCGAGTGCCGTCGGTCCGGCCTTCAGCCCCAAGGCCCGGCGTACCTCCGAATGTGCCCCATCCGCTCCGACCACCGTCCGGCCCTCGACTTCATCGGCTCCACCGACTACGACCGACGAGGCCCGTACGTCGATGCCGCGCACGCGCTCCTTCCGTAGTACCGCGCCAGCCGCTTGCGCCGCCTCGACCAGCCGATGATCGAACACAGCCCGCGGAACGACCCACGCAGGACGGGCCATCAACCGATCGACCCCCAGTTCGCCACGCCGCAACGAGAGTCGCTGTACCGGCGTACGGTCATCGACCAGGCCAGTGACGCCGACCTCGGCCAGCAAGTCGAAGACCTGTGGCGCAATACCGTCCCCACAAGCCTTGTCCCGCGGAAACTCCTGCCTGTCGAGCAGCAGCACCGATAGCCCGGGCTCAGCAGCCAAGGCCCCGAGCGCAGTCGCCGCGCCGGCCGGTCCGGCTCCGATCACCACGAGATCCCACAGCATTCCCGCAGGCTACTGGCTGTCCTGAGGTAGCGCGTGCGCCACCTCAGGAGGGGTGCTGGCGTGAGTGTGCCGAGCTGGCTGCGTTCCTAGCGTTGGAGGTGTGTCCAGGGAGAGGGAGATCTGATGAGGAAACTCTTGGTTGTGGGGCTGGGGTTGTTGCTGACCGGCGGTGTGATGCCGGTCGCGGCGGCGGAGCCTGGGAAGGTCAGCGGTATTCAATGGCACGGGTGCCAGACCGGGCCGGATGACAAGGAAGGGGCCGACCTGGATCGGGCTGGTGCGCAGTGCGGGGAACTCCTGGTGCCGCTCGACTATGGGCGGCCGCAGGGCCCGAAGATCCAGGTGGCGATGTCGCGGTTGAAGGCGACCGGGGACCGGATCGGCACGATGGTGCTGAACGACGGTGGGCCGGGTGGGCCTGGACGCGGGATGCCGCTGGACCTGCGGAAGGCGATGCAGGAGGTGGGGAGCCGGTACGACCTGATCGGGATGGATCCACGGTTCGTCGGCCGCAGTACACCGCTGGACTGCAAGTGGCCGGTTGGTTCTGGGCTCTGGTCCGCGGGAGCGACCCGCGCCAGCTTCGAGCGAGGCGCGCGGTTCCAGGCGGATCTCGCCAAGCGGTGCGCGGACAACCAGGGCGAACTGCTGCCGCATGTGACGACGCGGAACACCGCGCGGGACATCGACCAGATCCGGGCCGCGCTCGGCGAGGAGAAGATCTCCTATCTGGGCTACTCGTACGGAAGCTACCTGGGGTCTGTCTATCTGCAGATGTTCCCGGACCGGCTCGACCGCGTAGTACTGGACGGCCCGATCGATCCCGACCAGTACGGACCGGGATTGCTGCGGACGGTAGGACCGGCGAACGAAGCCGCGCTGCGGGCGTGGGCCGGCTGGGCGGCGAAGCGGGACCGGACGTACCACCTCGGCCGGACGACCGATCAGGTGATGGCCAAGGTGCAGCGGATCTATCGGGCCAGCAGCGAGCGGCCGCTGCGGGTCGGCCGACATTACCTGGACGACCGCATCGTGCCGGCGCTGTTGATGAGCAGCCTCGGTGACGATCGGGACCCGTCCCGGATGATCGTCGCGGACCTGATCCAGACCTTGCTGAAGGCAACCACTGGCCCGGTGCAGCCGGGCGAGGAGTTCGGGCAGCTGCTCGAGATGCTGTTCGGCTCGGAGATGTCAGCCGGTGCGAGCGCGCAGATCGCCATCATCTGCGGCGATCGGGCCGCCTCCGGCAATCCGAACACGTACTGGCGAGACATCCAGCGGCACCGCAAGAGCGAGCCGCACTTCGGTGCGCTCACCCGCAACCTGCTCGCGTGTGCGTTCTGGCCGGGTAAGCCACTCGAGCAGCCGACCCGGGTCGCGAACGCGGTACCGGCTCTGATCGTCGCTGCGGACGGTGATCCGCGGACGACCTATCCGCAGGCCAGGGTGCTGCACAAGCTGTTGACCGAGTCCCGGCTGGTGACGTTGCGGAACGCCCGGACGCACGGGGTCTTCGGGGAGTACGGCAATGAGTGTGTCGATCGGCTCGTGATCGACTACCTCGGATCAGGCACGCTTCCGTCGACCGACCGGACCTGCCACGCCTGACGCAGTGAAGGCGCCGGGGCTTAGCGTTCGCCCCGGCGTCCCGGTCGTTGGGGGCGACGGGACGGCGGTACCGCTGGGATGCGACGGGCGCGCGAGCCGCGGCGGTCGGCGTGACCGGTGCCCTCGGCCCACGGTGTCACCGGTCGCGCCTCGTCGAGGTCGATCACCTTCGGCAGCGGTGGCAGGAACGCGGGCGGCGTCAGGGCCGGTACCGGCTCGACTCGGCGCCCACTCTCCGGCTCCTCGACCAGCAGCTCGTCCGGCTCCTCAGGCGGCGGCTCGGCCTTGGCCGGCTTCGCCCGGGCCGCGCCTTCCTTGCTGACAGCAACCTTCGGCTTGACGACCGGCGCCGGCGGGGCATAGGTCTTCTTCGCCGGTAGCTTGGTCTTGATCTCGATCCCGAGGGTGCGGATCAGACTGCCGACCACAACAACCAGCACGGCGACGGCCAGCACGGTGCAGGCAGCGAACAGGACCGACTGGCCACCCGCCTTCCAGTCCGACGGACCGGTCCGCCGCATCGCTGCGAGCATCGCGACCACGATGACATTGGTGATGCCGACGGCAACCGTCGCGGCGATCGTCCAGACCAGCACCCGGCGCTCCAGCTCGACATCGTCGGCCGCCGCGACCAGACCGGCGATCAACCCGGCCAGCACCGGCACGGTATAGACCGCTGCCAGTGTCAGCCCTGGGCTGGCGACGAGGTAGAAGACGTCGAAGACGAGCGCAGTACCAGCCAGTGCGGCCGCAAAGCAGATCACCATCGGCGGATAGAACCGCACGATGGCCAACGCGTCGGCAGGCACCGTCCTGATCATCCGAAACACAAAAACGTCGGTACTCCGTCACTAGAGGCTGTCTCGCGTCTCATTGTGCCGGTACCCGGCGCCCAGAGTCACAACCAGCAACCGCGAGTTGACATCTTTCGCCTCAGGCACCGCCAGATGCGGGGGAAAGCAGAAGGCGCGCACCCCGTTGTGGGGTGCGCGCCTTCGAGTGCTGGTGGTCAGGACTTCTTGGCGATGCCTGCCATCAGGATGCGCTGGTACGGCTGCAGGTCCTCGGCGTCCGGGACGTCGGCCTCGGGGTCCTCGGGGAACCAGCGGGCCAGGAAGTCCAGGCCCGGGGGAACCAGCGGCAGACCGAGGAAGTGCTCCTTGATCCGCTCCGGGGTCCGGATCCAGCCGTTGCCGAGGCTTTCCAGGCCGGCCTGCTCCATCCCCTTCTGCAGCGGCTCGCCGGTGTCGACGAAGTCGGTGATGAACAGGTAGCTGCCCGGGACGAGCTTGTCCATGATCGTGCGGACCCACTCGTCCGGCTGCTCGTCGTCGTGGAAGTGCATGTGGATGCCGACGATCATCAACGCGATCGGCCGGGTGAAGTCCAGGTGGGTCTGGACCTCCTTGTTCTCCAGGATGCCTTCCGGCTCTTTGAGGTCCGCGGTCACGACGATGGTGCTGTTGTTCGTCGCCAGCAGCGCGCGGCCGTGCGCGAGCACGATCGGGTCGTTGTCGACGTAGGCCACCTTGGCGTCGGGGTTGATCTCCTGCGCCGCCTGGTGGGTGTTCTTCTGCGTCGGCAGGCCACTGCCGATGTCGAGGAACTGGTCGATCCCCGCGCTGCGCACCAGGTACTGCACGCCCTTGACGAGCGCCTCCCGGTTCTCGATCGCGCACCGGCCGGCATCCGGAACGTACTTCAGGTAGAGCGCCGCACCTTCGCGGTCGGCGGCGAAATTGTCCTTACCACCGAGCAATGCGTCGTAGACGCGGGCGATGGTCGGTTGGGTGGTGTCGAACTCCGGAGGAGCATCCGGGCCGTCGGGAGTCGCCATCGGCGCAGCCTTTGAGTCGTAGGGAATCGTTGCCGTCATCGTAGTGCATCTGCATACCAGTGGCAGCCTGGTCCGGCGCTCACGGGAGTGTTCGTCCGGTGATTTAACAAAGTCCGAAGCCTTGCCTGATCTCTCAACTACACAAGGACTTCCAGAGTTACGCCCAACGCTTGACCAATTGCACCGCCTCCTCCCTTCTTCCCCCACCTCTCACCGGCAAACCCGGGCCGAACATCTTCACAATCCTGGCCCTCGACCGGGCCTCGCGAGTGACTGCGGCCGGGTACCGGTCTAGCGGATTACAGGCGGGTTTTGCGCGCGACGATGGGCCGAAAACCGGTTACGGAACGCCACCTCGAGGGGCCGCCCAACGGGCGTTTGAGCACTCTTCGTAAAGGACCGGACACGAGACCCTCTAGCGTGTACGATGCAAATGCAATCCCAAATGCACGTGCATATGCCAAAGACGTACGGAAGGTGCAGCTGATGACTGCTGTCTACAACGGCATGCCCGGCGACTCGGTTGACGAGCTGACCTGGCGGAAAAGTCAGCGGAGTGGCCCCAACGGCAACTGCGTAGAGGTAGCGAAGCTTCCTGGCGGCGGCGTGGCGATGCGGAACTCGCGTCACACGGACGGACCGGCGCTGGTCTTCACCAAGGCCGAGATCGAAGCATTCCTCGGCGGTGTCCAGGACGGCGAGTTCGACGATCTCGCTTAGACACTCCCGACAGAGCAAGAGACCCCTTCACCAGGCGAGTGGTGAAGGGGTCTCTTAATGTTGCGGGCGGCACGCAATCTCGTGACGACATTCCGGACGGCTGGATCACGGCAGAAGTACCGGCAGGACATGACAAAGGCCGGCCTTCCGCTAGGAGGCCGGCCTTTCCTCAGCTCGGTCGCGCGGAGGGGCATCTCCGCGCCGTATCAGGGCGCTACGTTTACTGCTGGAAAACCCTGGAAAACAAGGGTTTCACTGAACGGTGAGCGGCCAGAGCTGTTCACTCGGCAGCTCCGAGGCGCCGGTGGTCGCCGCGCCGTCCACGGTGATCCGCAGACCCGTGAACTTGGGCGTCATCACCCGCTGGTAACGCGAGGCGCGGTCGGGCTCCGCGACGTACTCGGCGATCAGGTGGTCGCCCAACCAGATCCGCACCATTTTCCAGCCTCCAGCTCGATCGGTGGTCATCCCAGGCTCACGATCGGATCGCCGTCCAGCAGGCGCTCTCCTCGCAACCAGCCCTCGAAGGCCCAGCGCTGCTGCTCGGGGCAGCGCGCCACCAGTTCCTGGATCTCCCGCTCAGTCAGCTCGTCGGGCGCCCGCTCGCCGAAGGGGCGGGCAGCAAACTCGACAGCATCTGCGTCGTCGTCACTCATCGACTCGGGTTCCCCAACCAGTTATGCCGGGCCTGCTGCCCGGCGGGTCTGTAGGACCGGCCTGCCGCATCACGCGATGTCACGTTTCGCGAGATTCAGCTCACCTTCTGTGCATGAAGCAATGATGGCCGTCGCACGAACCGAATGCAAGCGCCCGATGCACGTGCATTCGCACGTTTTCGACTTGTGACCAACTGAAGGCTCAGCAGCGGGCCAAAACGGGCTCGGTTGAGCCTGAAACGGCCAGATCAAGCTGACCGGGAAGCGATTACCGGCCTAGCCGTCGGACCCAGTGATCCACGAAGACCCCTGATCACCCGTCACTCAGGGTGACATCGGCTGGAATCGATGCCGCCTGACTGGCCGTCACCACGACTCTTATGTAAGAACTTCGACAGATCACGCGCGCGCCGTGAGATGATTCGGTCGGGGTAAAAGGCCGCGTTGGGTTCGAGCTGGGGCGTCGGAGGTGAGTGTGACGGAGTCGGGCGCCCAAGGCGGGCCGACCGCGCTGCGGATCATTCTCGGCGCGCACCTGCGGCGGATGCGTGAGGCGGCCGGGATCACCCGGTCCGATGCCGGCTGGGAGATCCGCTCCTCCGAGTCCAAGGTCAGCCGGATGGAGCTGGGCCGGGTCGGTTTCAAAGAGCGCGACGTCCGCGA